>LNFM01000037.1_pt1 | contig 275171 bp, 260 predicted proteins | sample 596031 | NCBI WGS metagenome assembly LNFM01 (sample SAMN04254537, study PRJNA301005) | activated carbon metagenome | isolation source: dual media filters at the Ann Arbor, Michigan drinking water treatment plant | place: USA: Ann Arbor | reverse complement strand
GTATCAATCACTTCCGACACGCGGCGCGACAACGCGGCGCATTGATCGAGCACCAACTGCCCGGTCGCAGGGTCTTCGGCCATGATCTGCAAGGCCATACCGCCATCACCCGCTTCGGACGCGATCATTGCCACGCGCACCAGTTCAAACCCGAGCGTGGCCGCTTCGGGTTCGATCAACTGGGTCAGGCGCGCGATATCGGCCATTCTTGCTCCATACGAGTCGTCATTGCTGAAAACGCAGTTTCGTGCCGGCCCCGGGAGGCGCCAGCATCCAAACCTTGTCACGACAATGCCGGGATTGGAGCGTCACTTAGGCGCGGGCGCAGTCTTTGGCAAGAGCGAACCGAGAGACTATGGGGGCAAATTCAGGGAAATTTGGCTGTGTGGAGCACTACGCGAGCGCGCCACAGTTGTTCGGACGCGTCAGTCGCCCCAGCCGTTCTTGACGCTTTCGGAATCGCGCTGGCGAGGGGCAGGTTTGCCATTGGCGTCCACCGGACGATAGCCCCAGCCATCCTTGGCAAGCTCTTCCGCACGGCGCGCTTCCTGTTCGGCACGGATCGCTTCTTCGCCGAGCCGCTCGACCCGCTCACCGATCGAATCGACCGCCTTGTGACTGACATAGGTCGCGCCGATGGTCATGAACAAGCCGACCGCCATCAGGCCCAACACAACGGCGCCGATGATAAAACGGATGCTGCTGGTCAGATTTTGAACAATGTCGACGAATGCACGCATAACCCTGCTCCGAGCCGAATACCCTGTCCGAACTAGCGGCAAACCCTTGCGATTTAGTTAGGCGCTTTCTTCCTGCCCTTCCATCAACCCATGCTTGCGAATGCAGTGCCGCAGTTGGTCATAGGTCAGGCCAAGCGCGCGCGCGGTCTGGCGCTGGTTCCAGCGGTGCTTGCCAAGCGCGTGCTGGAGGATTGCGCGTTCATGCGCGTCGACCGCACCGCGCAGATCTTCGACCGTATCGAGATTTAGCATCGCTGGCGCTTCGGCAGGTACACTTGTCATCGGCGCAGCGTGGCTTGCAGCTCGGCGGTGTTCGGGTTGGCGCGGGCGCCACGGGCTGTCGAACGGATCGAACTGCACATGCGCAATCGGCGTTTCGAAATCCGCCCAGCGATACACGGCACGCTCAACCACATTGCGCAGCTCGCGCACGTTGCCGGGCCAGGGGTGATCCTCCAGCGCGTCCATCACGTGATTGGCAAACCCCGGCCAGCGATCCCAATCAAGTTCCGCCGCCATGCGCCGCCCAAAATGATTGGCCAGCACGCCAATATCACCTTCGCGCACCCTGAGGGGGGGCAGCGTGATCACCTCGAAACTCAGCCGGTCGAGCAGGTCGGCGCGGAATTCGCCTGATGCGGCGAGCGCGGGCAGATCGTCATTGGTTGCCGCCACGATCCGCACATCGACCCGGATGGGTCGCGAAGCACCGATGCGGGTGATCTCGCCATATTCGACCGCGCGTAGCAGCCGTTCCTGCGCGCCCATCGACAGCGTGCCTAGTTCATCGAGGAACAAAGTGCCCCGGTCAGCCTCCTCAAACCGGCCCGTGCGCGATTTGGTCGCGCCGGTGAACGCACCCGCCTCGTGCCCGAACAGTTCGGCTTCGATCAGGGTTTCGGGCAGCGCCGCGCAGTTCATCGTGACCAGCGGTTCATCCCAGCGGCTCGACAGGCGGTGAAGGCGTTCGGCGATCAGCTCCTTGCCCGTGCCGCGCTCGCCAATCACCAGCACCGGACGGTTCATCGAAGCCGCGCGGCTGGCGCGCTCGACCGCGTCGAGAAAGGCCCCGGATTGGCCGATGAACTGGCTTTCGAGTTTCACATCCAAACTATAGTGAAATTCACCAATGCTTGGCAATAGCCGCCAACATAGTCACATGATGGCCATACAAAAACCCCGGAGTTCCGCCATTCCCTCACTTTGGCACAGCGGTTGCAGAAGACCTTGCAAGACCACGAACACCACTTGGGAGGCCTAGCATGATCGACCGCAAACCCGCCGCCGCCAGCTTCTGGAACAGCAAGCTTGGGCAGGCCGCAATGGCCAGCATTGCCGCGATGGTGATGATGATTGCGCTGTCATCGCAGATTCAGCCCGGCGCGGTTAGCGCTGCCCCGGTTGCCAACCCGGCGTCCGATGCCGGCGCGATGAGCGAGATTGCCTGAGATGGGCGATCCCCGCGATCCCTTGGGGCCGGAGCGTAATGCCCCCCGCGCAGACGCTGCCACCGGCGATGCTTCGGCCCACAATCTCAGCCCGCACCTCAGCCCACTGTCGTCAGGACGGCTGTCGCGGCTTGATGAGGAAATCGAAGCCTTGCGCCGCAGCCCCACCCCGACGCAATCGAGCGGCCGCGCCAGCAGTTCTGAACAAGACCGCGGCACCGCCCGCGACCGCGCCAATTCGTTTCTCGATGGAGTAGCCTTCATGGGCATTTTCAGCCGCACCCGCGACATCATTGCCGCCAATTTCAACGATATGCTCGACAAGGCCGATGATCCGACCAAGATGATCCGCATGATCATCCTCGAAATGGAGGAAACCCTGGTCGAAGTCCGCGCCAGCGCGGCGCGCACAATCGCGGATCAGAAGGAAATGCACCGCCACTGCGTCAAGCTTGACCGCCTTCAGGCCGATTGGGCTGAGAAGGCGCAGCTCGCCCTCAGCAAGGATCGCGAAGACCTCGCCCGTGCCGCATTGGTCGAAAAGAAGAAGGCCGGTGACATGGGCGATCAGCTCAAGACTGAAATCGCCGTGCTCGACGATGCGCTGCGGGCCTACGAAGACGACATTGCCAAGTTGCAGCACCGCCTGCGCGAAGCCCGCAGCCGCCAGACTGCCATCGCCGCCCGCCTCGAAAGCGCCGAGAACCGCGTCAAGCTGCGCACGCTGATGAGCACCGAGCGCACTGACGAAGCACTTGCCCGGTTCGACCAGCTCGAACGCCGGGTCGATTACGCCGAGGGCCGCGCCGACGCTTTGCAGATCGCAGAAGGCAAGATGCCGTCGCTCGCCGATGAAATCGCGGCACTCGCCGGATCGGACGCGATTGATGATGAACTTGCTGAAATGAAGAAGGCGCTGGGCAAAGCCGCGCCGGAACAGGGGGAATAAGCCATGCCATTCGAAGCTGTCCTGGTCGTAGCGATGCTGTTCATTGGCCTCCCGTGGGTCATTCTGCACTACGTAACCAAGTGGAAGACCGCGCCGACCATCACCGCCGATGACGAGGTGTTGCTGGAAGAACTCTACAACCTCGCCAAACGGCTCGATCAGCGGATGGAAACGGTGGAACGGTTGGTCGCGTCTGACTCGCCCGATTTCACCCCGGCCCGCCGGCTGATCGCCGAACATCAGGACGACAATGCCCAGCTGCGCGAATTGGAAGCGCTGATGGCCGAGAAGAAGGGAACCCGCGCATGAACACGCCCCGCACCACACTCTACCGCGACAAGCACAATGCGAAGCTGATGGGCGTATGTTCCGGCATCGCCGACTATACCGGGGTCAACGTCTTCTGGGTGCGGATGGCGGCGTTCTTCTCGATGTTCATCACCGGTGGCTGGTCGATCCTCGCCTATTTCGTCGCCGGGTTCGTGTTGAACAAAAAACCGCCGCACCTCTACCGCGACGCCAGCGAGCAGAAGTACTGGCAGGGCGTGCGCCAGAATCCCAAGCGCACCGCCCGCGAAATCCGCGCCAACTTCCGCGATATCGACCGGCGGCTGGCCGCAGTGGAAACCCACTATGTCAGCAGCAACCCGCGCCTGACCGCCGAAATCGAGCGGCTGCGCTGAACTGAATACACGCAATAGGGGACTAGAATTATGGAAGGCATCCTTGCTCTTTTGATCCCGATCTTCGCACTGTCGATCCCGATGGTGGCGATCTGGACCAAGCACCAGCAGAAGATCGCCGAAATGCAGATCGGCGCAACGGCTGAACACACGGCCGAAAAGGCGGCGCAATATGCCAGCCACATTCAGCGGCTTGAAGACCGGGTGCAGGTGCTCGAACGGATCGTCACCGACCGCGGCTATGACATCGCCACCCAGATCGAAGCGCTGCGTGATACACGGCGGGTCGATGCAGATGCGGGCGTCCCACTCGGCCTCGAACGCAAGGAGCGTGTGTGATGGAAGTGAGCTTTATCGACTTTCTCCCCTATCTTGGCTGGATCATATTTGCCTGTGCCGTGCTGAGCGCGATGGGCATCCTCGCGTCGTTCCAGACCACCCGGATGAAGATCAAGAACGGCTACCCGCTCGAAGGGATGTGGGGCCAATCCTTGAAGCCCGGTTCGGACAAGGAAACTGCGCATCGCGTCACCTTGCTGACCCAGGAAAACGCCGAACTGCGCGCTGAGCTGGGATCGATGAAAGACCGGCTCGCCAATGTCGAACGGATCGTCACCGACGGCGGCTATCATCTAGGCGCCGAGATTGACGCGCTGCGGGATCGGGCCCTGTCGAACCTCAAGGACAAAGGTGAGGCATGATCAGCAGTTGGGCCATAGTCGCGATCATCGCGATCGTCGTGTGGGGCGCGGTGCAATACGCCAAGGCCCGCGCTGGTATCATCAGTGACGAGAACGGCAACGAACGCCTCGCCCCGCGCGATGATGGCCGCAGTCTGGCCGAAATCGACGCCGCCCGGCGCGAAGTCACGGAACTGCGCGAACGGGTGAAAGTGCTCGAACGCATCGTCACCGACAGCAACGGCGGCGACGCGCGCGAACAGGCCCGCATCTCCGCCGAAATCGAAGCCTTGCGGGGGCTTCCCGCCAGCAGGAAGGAACCGAGCGAATGATAACGCCCCTTCTCGACCCGAGTGTGATCACGGCTACATCCGGCCTGATTGCTATCATCGTCATCGCGGCGGCGCTGCTGCGCGGCTGGCAGGGCTGGCTTGATCTGAAGCGGCAGGAGCTTGATCGCACCGCGCATCGCCCCGCCACCGACGAAGGCTCCACCATCGGCACTGCCCGGATCGAACTCGCCGACCTCAAGGAACGCATCCGCAAGCTCGAAGCCATCGCCAGCGGCGTGGAACTGTGAGCGGCGCCACCAACACCGCGGCGCAAGCTGGGATCGGGCTTGGCAGCGCCATTGCTGTGGCGATCAGCTGGAGCCTGCACAAGTCGATCATCTGGGCCATCGTCCATGGGTTCTTCAGCTGGTTCTATGTGATCTATTACGCCTTCACCAGGCCCGGCGGCCTGAGCGGGTAGCATTGCGGGTAAATCCCCCTTCCGTTTCGCGTCCGGCATGCCTAATTGCGCGGAATGCGCACACTTTCCGACATTCTTGAGGAATATGAATTCCTCGAAGGCGATGATCGTTACGGCCTGCTGATCGAGCTGGGCCGGACGCTGGAACCCATGCCCGATGCGCTAAAAACCGATGCGACTTTGGTGCGCGGGTGTTCAGCGGCGGTTTGGGTCTATCCTGCCGGGGCGGATGGTGAGACGCTCCACTTCCTCGCTGACAGCAACGCCGCAATCACCAAGGGGATCGTCGCGCTGGTGATTTCTGCGGTGCAGGACAAGCCTGCCGGTGAAGTGGCGCAGATGGACGTGATGGGCGCGCTTGCCCCGTTCGACCTGAAAAGCCAGCTATCGAGCAACCGCACGCAGGGCGTGCCGAACATGATCGCGCTGGTGAAGGAACATGCTGCGCGGCTGGCGGCTGCCTGATCGCCGTTTCCTGCGCTCCGCCGTCAATGTTTCACGTGAAACATTTAGAGAACATAGGGCAAGATGGGGGCTAGAGCGGGCCTAGCAGGGGTCTAAACAGGGTCTAACGATGGCCTAGACGAACCTGCGAACGATCAGATCGCTGCATCCCGCACAACCGCAATCCCAGCCGCTTTCTGCGCCTTCAATTCGGCCTTCAGCTTGGCCGGATCGCGCGCGATCACGAAGCCGAAGCTGACCCCACCTTCCTTGCCGATGGTGGCATGGTGCAGCTTGTGCGCCTGCACCAACCGCTTGGCGTAGCCTTTGCGCGGCACCCAGCGCCAATAGCGTTGGTGCACCAACCCGTCATGCACCAGCGTGTAGATCACCCCGTACAGCGTGATCCCGACCGCGAACCACCACAGCCAGTCCCAGTACAGCGAGCCGTAGATATACATCGCGGCATTGATTGTGCCGAAGACAACCGCGAACAGATCGTTCTTTTCCAACACCTTGTCGTGCGGTTCGTGATGATCGCGGTGCCAGCCCCAGCCCCAGCCGTGCATGATATATTTGTGCGCGACCCACGCAAAAATCTCCATGCCGATCAGCGAGGACAGGACGGTCAGCGTAATTTCGAGCCAGCTCATGCGGGCACCTTCTCAGTCAAATCTACCTGCCCCACCCCGGCCCGGCGCGCGCGCGGCAGCGCCCACCACGGCACATCGGGGCGGCGGTGGTGTTCGAGATGATAGCCGAAATGGAAGCACGTGGCGAGGCTCGCCAGCGTGCCGAAATCCTCGCTACGGGTATTATGGCGGTCAGCGAAATCATCCGCATCCTCACCCGGCATATGGCGGTGCGGGCGGAAGGTGCCGAAGTAAAACAATTGCAGCGATGATGCGAGCGCGGGCAGGCCGTACAGCATCACGATCTGCACCATCGGAATGTGCAGCACCAGCCAGTAGATGCCGACCACCGTGTGGACGAACAGGATCGAGCGCCAGCCGAAATAGCGCCGGAAAAAGGTCGCATACCAGCGGCGAAAATTATCGGGGTGATGCTCGTCAAAATCAGGATCGCCCGCGCGGCCCGCCAGCTTGTGGTGCGCGAAATGCGCATCGCGCAGCTGCTTCCAAGCAAAGCCCGCATAAAGCGCCAGCAGCACCGTACCGATCGCGCCGTTCACGCGCGGCTTGCCCGGCACCAGGCTGCCATGCATCGCATCATGGCAGACGATGAATACGCCGACCGAAAGCCAGCATTGCACCATCGCCAGCATCAGCGCGAAGGGCCAGTTGCTCCAAGTGAGTTCGAACACGAACATCCCGTATGCGTGAATGCCCAGCCAGCTCCCGGCGATAGCGAGCGCCAACGCAAGGCCAATCGCGCCCTGTTGCGCACGAACGGGAAGGGAGAGCTGAGTGGTCATGTCAAAAGGATACGCACGCGGGGGGCATGTGGTTGCGTATAGAACCCTCGCACAAAGTGGCAAAGGCGTTTCGCGGGGGCGACGTCAACGCACTTCGACCCCTTTCCAAAAGGCGATGCGGTCCGTGATTTCGGCGGCAGCGTCCTTGGGATCGGGATAGTACCACGCGGCGTCGGTATTGTTCGCGCCATCGACGCTGAGCGAATGGTAGGACGCAACGCCCTTCCACCCGCAGGTCGTTTGGGTGTTGCTGTCGATCAGATATTGCGCGCGCACATCCTTGCGCGGGAAATAGTGGTTGCCTTCAACCACCACCGTATCGTCGCTTTCGGCGATAACCGCGCCGTTCCACGTTGCCTTGACCATGCGTCTTCTACCTTTCGTGATCCAGCGCGCCGCCGCAGCGTGCGCAGACCGTGCCAACGGGACTTGGGATTGGGTATAGAAGCCTGACCCGGACGCGCAATTGCGTTTCGCGGCGGGTGGGGTTGCACCCGGTGCCGCGCGCCTCGCTTTGTAGGACGAAAATCGGCGCAAGGTTACAATTGCTTGGCGCTGTGTCAGGATAGCGAAGAGTGACAGGGGGCCGATCACATCATGCAGACCAAACCGTTCAATCCGTTCATTGCCGCGATCTGGCGCAAGATGGCCGAGACCATGTTCGTCGAACCCGCAGAAATGGCGATCACCCCGCAACAGGTTGTCGACAATCTGCAAACCATGTTCGGCAATATCGAAGGGCGCACCCCGTTTGAAACCGGCCTGTCAGTGCTGGCCGCATGGGTGGTTCTGGGCGGGCCAGTGTGGCACTTTGCGCCGCGTAGATTTCGCATCTGGCGGATCGAACGGCGGCTGAAGAACAGCCGGGTCGATCTGTTTCAGGACATGGCCCGTATTCGCGGCATTGTTTATGCAGGCTATTATGGCCACTGGCTTGATGCCGCCGGGCCTGACGCGGATCAGGCGGCGGAAGAAGACGCCAACGCTGGCAATCCGGTGTTCGCCGCAATCGGCTTCACCCTGCCCCGCCACCGCACCCGCGCCGGCACGCCCGACGATCCGGAGATCGACGAGTATTCGGGCAATGATCTGCCCCCGCAGGTCTTCGTCAGCGAGGACGCCATCCCCGAAAGTGTCGAGGTGATCGTAATCGGTTCGGGCGCAGGCGGCGCGGTGGCGGCTGCAAACCTTGCCGATCAGGGATACGAGGTGCTGGTGATCGAGGCCGGGCCCTATCTCCCAAGCACCGCCATCACCCCGCATGAGCTGCGGATGTCGTCGAGCCTCTACAAGGACGGCGCGATCCAGACCACGCGTGACCGCGATATCATCGTGTTCCAGGGCCGCACGGTGGGCGGATCGACCGTGATCAACAACGGCATCTGCCTGCGGCTTGCACGCGAGGGCGAGACCCATCCTGATGCCAATGATGTGCTGGCGACCTGGCAGGGGCTGGGCGCGGGAATCGCGAGCGATATGCTCGATTCCTCTTACGAGCGGATCGAGACGCGGCTCGGCATTCACGAGATCGACCGGCGGCTAGGGCAAAACAATGGCACGCGGATGCTGACCGGCTGGCAGGCCTACCGGGCGGGCTCCGCCGACCCGCTTGATCAACGCGCCATTTCAGGCTGGTTCCGCAAGAACTGGGGCGCGAAGTCCGAAGATAATCGCTGCATATCCTGCGGCTATTGCAACACCGGCTGCCCCTATGGCCGCAAGCGCGCGATGCCCGAAAGCTTTCTGCATCACGCCGCGCTAAGCGCGCCGCGCAAGGCGCGGATTCTCGCCCATGCGCAGGTGCTCGAAATCGGCTGGGGGCCGCGCGCTGCCGATGGCCGCCGCGTGGCGACATCGGTGCAGATCCTGCTGCCCGATGGCCGCGGCAAGCGGATCGGCGTGACGAAGGGCGTGGTGGTCGCTGCGGGCACCATCGCATCCAGCAACATCCTTTCGGCCAGCGGGATCATGGGAACCGGTAAGGACATATCGCTCAACATCGCCTGCCCCGTCCCTGCCCTGATGGTTGATCCGGTGCGGGCGTGGGACGAAGACCAGATGGCGACCTTCATCGATCGCGGCGATTTCCTGATCGAGAGCCATTTCCAGCCCCCGATGAGCATGGCGACGCTGGTGCCCGGCTGGTTTGGGGATCACTTCCAGCGGATGCTGAACTATAACCGGCTGGCATCGGCCGGGGTGCTGTTTCCTGCTGACCGGCGCGGCACGATCAAGAACGGCAAGCTCAGCTTCAAGCTTCAGGAGGCCGACCTTGAGGTGCTGCGCCGCGCGCTGGCGCTCCTCACCAAGGTGCACCTCGCGGGCGGCGCGCAGGAAGTCTATCCAGCGCTGCTCAAAGGCGACACGATCGAGGCCGGGATCAGCGATGAGGCCATCGATCAGTTGATGCGCGACAAGATCCGGGAGCCCGATGATGTCGTGCTGTCTTCAAGCCATCCGCATGGCGGCAATGCGATCAATGAAGATCCGGCCAAGGGCGTGGTCGATCTCGATCAGCGGGTGCATGGCACCGCCAACGTGCTGATCACCGACGCCAGCGTGATGCCAAGCTGCATCCGCGTCAATGCGCAGCTCACCACCATGGCGATGGCGGATCGGGTGACCTTCGGGCGGCGGGTGTTTGGGTAGAGCGGCCTATTCGGTCGGAGCGGGTGCGGGGAAGAAAAACTCGCGCAAGTGCTCGCCTATCCGCGCCGGGCGCAGGGTTTCTGCGTCGATGCAGCACCAGCTCGATTGCACTTCTGCGAGCACGTCTTCGCCGCGCTTGATCAGCGTCGAATAGAACGCGCGCGCGCCGTTGAAACGTTCGAGCACGGTTTGCGCCATCACATCATCTTCAAGGAAGGCTGGTTTGCGGTAGGTGATCTCGTGCTTCAGCGCGACCCACGCCTTGCTCGCCACATCTTCAGCCGGGGCAAGGTTGTTCCAGTGCGCCAGCACCGCATCCTGCACCCAATTGAGATAGCGGGCATTATTGACATGACCCATGAAGTCGATGTCCGCCGCCTCAACCTTGATCGGGTGGAAAAACGCGGATGCTGGGGGGAGGGTTGCTAACATAGGTGTAAATGTAGCGATCAAATGTTACAATTTCCACCCGCGATTGCGATGAAAACGCCGCAATCTTGCCACGGCTCGGCAATCGTGAGTAATGGGCCGCTCCAGACACCCCAACCGGATGATACAATCATGGCGAGCCGCCCCCGCACCTTGTACGAAAAGATCTGGGATGCGCATGTGGTGGAGGTGCGCGATGATGGCACCGCTCTGATCTATATCGACCGACATCTGGTGCACGAAGTGACCAGCCCGCAGGCGTTTGAGGCGCTGCGGGTGGCCGGGCGCCCGGTGCGGCGGCCGGAATTGACGCTGGCCGTCCCCGATCACAACCTGCCGACCACCGCGCGGCGCGGTGCAGATGGCGCAGTGCTGCCCATCGCTGACCCTGAAAGCGCCGCACAGCTTGCCGCGCTTGAGATGAACGCGCCAGCTTACGGCATCCGCTACATTCCCGCGACCGCCAAGGAACAGGGGATCGTCCATGTGGTCGGCCCCGAACAGGGTTTCTCGCTGCCCGGCACCACCATCGTCTGCGGCGATTCGCACACCGCGTGTCACGGTGGGCTGGGCGCGCTCGCCTTCGGGATCGGCACCAGCGAAGTTGAGCACGTGCTGGCGACGCAGACGCTGCTGCTCCAGCAATCCAAATCGATGGAAGTGCGGGTGACAGGCGACCTCGGCCCCGGAGTGAGCGCCAAGGATCTGATCCTCCATATCATCGGCCAGATTGGCGCGGCGGGCGGCTCTGGCTACGTGATCGAATATCGCGGCGCGGTGTTTGAAAGCATGAGCGTCGAGCAGCGGCTGACCGTCTGCAACATGAGCATTGAGGCTGGCGCGCGCGCCGGGTTGATCGCGCCCGATGACGTGACCTTCGCCTATCTCAAGGGCCGCCCGATGGCTCCACAGGGCGCGGAATGGGACGCGGCTGTGGCATACTGGCGCACGCTCCATTCCGATGACGGCGCAGTGTTCGCCAAGTCGGTCACCATCAACGCCGCCGATGTCGAGCCGAGCGTCACTTGGGGTACCAGCCCCGAGGACGTCGTGCCGATTGGCGGATGCGTGCCCTCCCCCGCTGATTTCGCCGACGAATCGAAGCGGGTCGCGGCGCAGAAAAGCCTCGACTACATGGGCCTCACCGCCGGAACCCCGATGACCGAGGTCGCCATCGAAAACGTCTTCATCGGCAGCTGCACCAACAGCCGGATCGAAGACCTGCGCGCCGCCGCCGCTGTGCTGAAAGGTCGCCACAAAGCCGCCAACGTGCGCTGGGCAATCGTCGTGCCGGGATCGGGTCTGGTGAAAGCGCAGGCCGAGGACGAAGGCCTCGACCGCGTGTTCATCGACGCGGGGTTCGAATGGCGCGAACCGGGGTGCTCGGCCTGCCTCGGCATGAACCCCGACAAGGTGCCGCCGGGCGAACGCTGCGCTTCGACCAGCAACCGCAATTTTGTGGGACGGCAGGGGCCAGGCGCGCGCACGCATCTGGTCTCTCCCGCGATGGCGGCGGCTGCCGCTGTCACGGGTCGGCTCACCGACGTGCGGGAGTTAAGCAAATGACCGTGATATCGGAGAATATGCTTAATATCGGTGGGTTTCTTCTGGCCCACGCAACATGGATCATTGCCGATCTTGGCCCGGCCGAAAATTACGTCCCGCAAGCAATGTGTCTGAAGAGCGGTGAACTCGTGCTCAACGTATTCGAGGCTGAAACGCAGGTAGAGGCCGTCTCCAAGGGGAAGGCTTTCATGGAAACCGAGGCGGTGAATTTTGAAGCTTGTGCCTTTGCCCGGGATGGACTTGTTCGCAAGGATGGAAGTGCCATCGATGTGCTTTTAATCGACTTGTCGGATGATTCCGGTGCGCATGTGCTGACGATGATCCAGCCTTACAAGAAAGACGATCGAATGCATTTGCTTGGAGACGAAGTCTTTCTGTCTTCGGACGGCGCCGTAATCGATGAAGCCACTTCCGCCTCGATCCGGCCTCTCGTCCACGATGGCGCACAAAGCCATTCCGGTGCGCTCGAAAGCTGGAAAGGTCTCAACAACTCACGCCAGCCTTCTCCTGACTTGTTTTGAAAAGCGGCGGCTTGCAAGCCACGCAATTGCACCCCAAGAGATTGTTATGACCGACAAGCCCAAAAACAACACCGCTCGCAACGCCGCAATTGCTGCTGCCGGAGCAATCGGATCGGCAGCCGTGGCCGCTGCGCTGCTTTATGCGGGCAAGCGCAAGAAAAAGCCGAACGAGCCGACCCAGCCTGGCCCGATCCCTTCGGGCGAGCCGCCGCAAACCGATTAAAGGATCACGATGCAACCGCTCACCCGCGTCGAAGGCCGCGCCATTCCGCTTGGCCTCAAGAATGTCGATACCGACATCATCATCCCGGCCAAATGGCTCAAGACCATCAGCCGCGAAGGCTTGGGCGTCGGCGCGTTTGAGACGTTGCGGGCGGAACCGGGCAATGTGATCGACGATCCCGCCTATGCCGGTGCGCCGGTGCTGATCGCGGGCGACAATTTCGGCTGCGGATCGAGCCGCGAACACGCCGCTTGGGCATTGGGCGATCTCGGCATCCGGGTGGTGATCGCGCCAAGCTTCTCGGACATCTTTTCGGGCAACGCGGTCAAGAACGGGATCCTGCCCGTCGTCTTGCCGCAGCAGGCGGTTGACCGCCTGCTGGAGGTCGCGCGCGAAGGCCAGCCCATTTCGGTCGATCTCGAACACCAGACCGTCACCACGCCGTATCAGGATCGCTTCACCTTCAACCTCGATCCGTTCCGCCGCGAGTGCCTGCTGGGCGGGCTTGACGAGGTCGGCCTGACGATGGCGCGGGGCGAGGCGATCAGCACCTTCGAGGCAGCCCGCACATCCGGCCAACCGTGGCTGATGCGCGGCACCGCAATTTAAAAAACAGTCCAAGGGAGAGGACACCATGAAAGCCATTCGTAGCCACGCCACAGGCGGGCCAGAAACCCTGACGCTCGACGAAATTGAAACCCCAACCCCCGGCGCGGGCGAAGTGCTGGTCGCGGTCAAGGCCTGCGCAATCAACTATCCCGATGGGTTGATCATCCGCGATCTGTATCAGTTCAAGCCGCAGCGCCCCTTCTCACCCGGCGGCGAAATTGCGGGCGTGATTGAAGCCGTGGGCGAAGGCGTCGAAGGCTTTGCCGTGGGCGACCGCGTGATGGCCGGGCTTGGCAACGGCGGGCTTGCCGAAAAGGCGATCGTGCCAGCGGGCCGGATGTTCCACGTCCCCGAAGGCGTGCCGTTTGAAAAAGCCGCCAGCCTGCTGATGACTTACGGCACCACGATCCACGGGCTGAAGGATCGCGGGCACATCAAATCCGGTGACACCGTGCTGATCCTCGGCGCGGCGGGCGGCGTTGGCCTGTCGGCGGTCGAGCTGGCCAAGGCATTCGGCGCGCGCGTGGTTGCCGCTGTCTCCTCCGAGGCCAAGGGCGAAGTCGCGCGGAAGGCCGGGGCCGACGAAGTGGTAATCTACCCGCGCGGCGACATGGACAAGGATGCGTCCAAGGCGCTGGCCGAAGCGTTCAAATCCGCCTGCGGCCCGAACGGCGCGAACATCGTCTATGACATTGTCGGCGGGCAATATTCCGAACCCGCGCTGCGCTCTATCGCGTGGGAAGGCCGCTTCCTGGTGGTCGGCTTCCCCGCCGGGATCGCCAAGATGCCGCTCAACCTCACCCTGCTCAAAAGCTGCGATATTTGCGGCGTGTTCTGGGGCGCTTTCACCGCGCGTGAACCGGTGAAATTCCGCGCGCAGGTGGACGAACTTTTCGCGCTGATGAAAGCGGGGACGATCGACCCGCTGGTCAGCGAAACCTTCCCGCTGGCGCGCGCAGGCGATGCCATTGCCAAGCTTGAAAACCGTGAGGCGGTGGGCAAGCTGGTGGTGATGATGGATTAGGACGTCTCGCGCGCGGCTTGGTGCTTGAAGCCGCGCGCCGCCGCCTCTATCGAAGGCGCGGATCGTATCCGAAGGGACACTCACATGACCGATTTCAAAGACCGCGAGCGCGCTGAAGAAGCCAAATTCGCGCTCGACGGCGAAACCGCTTTCCGCATCGCTGCGCGCCGTAACCGGTTGCTGGGCGAATGGGCTGCGGCCCTGATGAAGCTGACGCCCGAAGAATCCGACGCCTATAGCAAGGCGGTGGTGCAGGCCGATTTCGAGGAATCGGGCGATGAAGACGTGGTGCGCAAGCTGCTCGGCGATCTTACCGCCGGGGGCGCCGACGTCACCGAAGCCGATATCCGCGCCAAGCTTGACGAAATGACGATCGAATCGCGCCGCCAATTGCTCGGCGACGAATGATCCGCCGCCGCCTTCTGGAGAGTTCCCCATGCCGATGAGTGCCGCCGCAATCGAAGACGCGATCCTCACTGCATTGCCCGGCGCGACCGTGGCACTGACCGATTTGGCAGGCGACGACGACCATTGGGCCGCGACCGTTACTGCGCCCCAATTTGCCGGGCTGACCCGCGTGGCGCAGCACAAATTGGTCTATGCCGCGTTCGGCGGACGCATGGGCGGCGAACTGCACGCCTTGCAAGTCACCACCGTGGTCCCCACGTAAACTGCAACACTCATCCACATGTATCAGGGGCTGCCACGCACCATGACCGACGTTAACACCCGCCTTACCGAACTCGTTTCAAGCAATGATGTCGTGCTGTTCATGAAAGGCACTCCGCTGTTCCCGCAATGCGGTTTTTCCAGCCGCGCGATTGCGATCCTCGATCACTGCGGCGTCGCTTTTGAAAGCGTCGATGTGTTGCAGGACATGGAAATCCGTCAGGGGATCAAGGCGTTCTCGGATTGGCCCACCATCCCGCAGCTTTACGTCAAAGGCGAATTCGTCGGCGGCAGCGACATCATGATGGAGATGTTCGAGGCGGGCGAATTGCAGCAGCTGATGGATGAAAGCGGCGTTACCAAAGCGGGATAAAATCGGCCCGCAGGGCCGCAAGCGCGACTGCGCGTCCGGAGGGATGGCCCTGAAAGGGCCGGGTCCCGGAGGAAAGCCAAGCGGGCCGGACGGCCCGCGCCGGCGCTTAAGGCGCAAACGAAAAAACGCCCCGCAGGACCAGTGCGGGGCGTTTTTCATTTCGGGGAGCCGCGACCCGGAGACCAGGAAGGATCGCGTCTCACAATAAAGACCATTAGGACCGCTTCCTGTTATGCATGGCCCGTGCCAAACTTGAAAACCTACGGAATTCCGCCATTTTTCTGGCTCACTAGGGCAGCCTAAACCCGGCGGTTGTAAAGCATCCCGACACCCCCTGTCGAAACCGGCAGGGTTGCGCCTTGGCTCTTGGCAAGTCCTTGCCGGAGGGCCATCATTTGCCGCGATGAACACCGATTCCAGCCGACAGGGCATCCCCGCCGCCACCATCATCATCTTCCGCAACTGCCCGAATGGCGGCGCGCCGGAAGTGCTGATGACTGTGCGTTCGCGCAACATGAGCTTTGCGGGCGGCATGGCCGTGTTTCCCGGCGGGCGGGTCGATCCGGCGGACTACGCGCTGGGCGAACAGATCGCAGCGACAAGCGGCATCTCGGCCGATGAAGCCGCGCACCAGATTGCGGCCGTGCGTGAGACGCTGGAGGAAACCGGCCTCGCGCTGGGGCTGGCGGGCAATATTGACGCGGCCCGCGCCGCCGAAGCCCGCGCGATGCTGGCCGAAGTCGGCGCACTGGCCCCGGTGCTGGACGCCTTCGGCTGGCAAATCGACCTTGCGCAGGTCACGCCGTTTGCGCGCTGGTTCCCCAAGAACGAGAACATCACGCGCGTGTATGACACCCGCTTCTATCTCGCCAATCTCGGCACCGGGGCGGTCGACGTGTCGATTGATCACGCCGAAAACACCCGGCTGTTCTGGGTCTCCGCCCAAGGCGCGCTGGATGCGGCGGAGCGCGGCGAGATCAAGCTGATCTTCCCCACCCGCCGCAATCTGGAACGCCTCGCCCTGTTCGCCAGCTACGAAGAAGCCCGCGCCCAGGCCGAAGCAATCCCGGTGCGCACGATTATGCCGCAGGTGGTGGAAGAAGGCGGCCAATCATGGCTGACGATCCTCGGCGATGCGGGCTACCCGGTCACGGCAGAACTGCTGGAGAATGTCGCGCGGGGGTGAGTAATTTGGCGCGCCCGGCAGGACTCGAACCTGCTGCCTCAAGATTAGAAGTCTCGCGCTCTATCCAGATGAGCTACGGGCGCGCGCCGTCCCGGCCAATAGCGCGCTTTGCCCGATAAGGGAATCGCGCTAACCATCGCTGCGATGGAAAACACCGCTCCTGCGCCCGCCGCCGATCCCGCAGCCCTGTTTGACCGCGATCCCGCTGATGGGATCGTCGCCACCTCGCACCCGCCGGTCACCTTCCGCTACTACGATTTGGTGATGGCGGCATTTGTCGCGATCCTGCTGCTGTCGAATATCATCGGCGCGGCTAAACTGACCTATGTCGATGTGCCGTTCTGGCCGCAGGGATGGTGGCCCGCCGCCGACGGCGTGTTCATCTATGGCGCGGGAATCCTGTTCTTCCCGCTGGGTTACGTGATCGGGGATGTGCTGACCGAGATTTACGGCTTCGCCAAAGCGCGGCGGGTGATCTGGGTCGGATTTGGCGCGCTGACGTTTCTTGCCTTCATGAGCTTTGTCGTCACCGCCCTGCCCGCTTTCGACGGGTGGGAATGCAGCGCGAGCGGCTTTGGCGGCCCGCGCCCCCTCACTTCCACTGCCGACCCGGCTATCCCCGTCGGTGCGATCTGCCAGAGCACCTACGAGAGCGTGTTCGGCAGCACCTGGCGGATTGTCATCGCGTCAATCACCGCGTTCTGGGTGGGTGAGTTCGTCAATTCTTTCGTGATGGCCAAAATGAAGGTGCTCACCAAAGGCCGGATGCTGTGGACGCGCACGATCGGGTCAACCTTTGTCGGCCAAGGCGTGGACAGCCTGATCTTCTACCCCGTCGCCTTCCTCGGCATCTGGACGACGCAAGCGGTGGTGACGGTGATGATCACCAATTGGGCGCTGAAAGTGCTGTGGGAGGCCGCGCTGACCCCGGTGACCTACGCCGTGGTGAACCGGCTGAAGAAGGCAGAAGGCGTCGACCTGTACGATCTCGACACCGATTTCTCGCCCTTCGCCAGCAGCGAAGTGAAACCCGCTTAAGCCGCAATTTCGGGGACGATATCGACCCGCCAGCCGAGGCCCAGCCTTCCGGCGAGCAGCTTCATGTCCTTTTCGGTCGGTTGGCCAAGCAGGGCAGCGTGGCTTTCCGCCAGCTTGAGCACCAACGCGCCGTCTTCTACTCCCAATCGGCTCACCTCAAGCGAGCGGCGCGATTGTGCGCCCAGCCGCCGCGCGATCCGCAGCGCGAGACCCCAGCGCACCGCTTCCTCCAGCGCCTCCTCGCTCGCCAAGGCGCGCACCCGCGCTGGCAAATTAAGCTGATTGCCATTGGCGGCAATCGCCGCCGCCAGCATCGCTCGGCCCTTGCCATCAATCCCGACCCAGCGCTTGTGCAGCGCCCAGTTGATCGCTTGCGGCAGGCGGATATTGGGCTCGATCTGCATCGCCGCCAGCGCCAGCATCGTCGCCGCCAGCCGCAGCCGTTCGCTGCCATGCTCGCGCGCTGGTGCAGCGTCGAGCGTCCAAGCCGCCATCCGGGTCGCCAAAGTCGGCTCTGACCCGCGATGGCTCGCAAACACCGCAACCCCGGCCAGCAACGGATCCTGCGCCCGGGTGTGCGCGGGCAGGCGATCATAAAGCAGCCCTTCGCGCAGGCCCCATGATGAAAACACCACCCGTTCGGGGTTCAACTGCGTCAGCAAGGACTGGAGCAGCACGGCCGCATCAGGCAGCTTTTCCGCGCGCATGGCAGATATCCGTTCGCGCCCCTTGATCAATTCGGTTTCGCTTGCGGCAAGGCTGTTTGCGAGTTCGAGCGCGGCGGCGGCGTCCAGCTCAAACCCGTGCGGATCGCTGAGCGGATAGCCTTGTGCCGCCATCGCAAACACTGCCATCGCGCGCCATGTTCCGCCGACCAGATAAAGCGCACCGTTCGCTTGCGGCGGGTTCGCAGCCAGATCCCACCCGCCTTTGCGGATTGCCTTGTCGAGCGACTTTTTCATTTCGGCCCGGCCATCCTTGCGGTGATCGGGCAGGCGCAGCGTGCCCAATGGCAGGGTACTCGCGCTGTCAGTTTTGCCGCCGGAAACGCGCACCAGTTCAAGGCTGCCGCCGCCCAGATCGGCCACGATCCCGCGCGCATCGGGAAATGCGCCGATCACCCCGTGGGCGCTGAGCAGTGCTTCTTGCTCGCCAGAAATCACGCGGGGGTTCAGGCCAATAGCGCGCAGCTGTTCGACGAATTCCGGGCCGTTGGCCGCATCGCGCACAGCCGCCGTCGCCACGGTATCAATATCATTGATGCCAAGATCGGTGAGCAGCAGCGCAAACCGCTTCAGCCCCCGCAGCGCCAGCGCCATTGCCTCGTCCGCCAGCCGGCCGGTCGCGGCAATCTCGCGCCCCAGCTTGGCGGTGACTTTTTCGTTGAGCAGCACCGTGGGCGCGCGCATCGTGCCGCCATAGACGACCAGCCGCACGGTGTTCGATCCGATGTCGATAATCGCGCGTTCGGGCCGGCTGCCGGCAATCGCACCGTTCTTGTCCCCCCGCCGCTTTCCGTAGGTCACTAAGCCGCCCCTCGGCGCATCGTCAGTTTGGGCACAGCGCCCGCCTCCAACGCCCCGCCGCGCCCTGATAGCGATGGGTTCGTCATGAAATAGCGGTGGCAGTTGAACGGCTTGGCCCCATCCTCTTTGGCAGCCTCGACCCGCGAATACGAACCATCGGGATGCAGCCACCAGCTTTGTTCGGTATCGAGCATATTGGCGAGCAGCACCTGTTGCAGCACCTGATCATGCACCGTGCGGTTAAGGATCGGGATCAGCGCCTCGACCCGGCGATCAAGATTGCGGCCCATCATGTCAGCCGATGCGATGAAGACCGCAGCTTGGGCGCTGGGCATCTTGTGACCATTGGCAAAGGCATAAATGCGGCTGTGTTCAAGGAAGCGGCCGATGATCGATTTGACCCGGATATTCTCGGAAAGGCCGACAATGCCCGGTCGTAAACAGCAGATCCCGCGCACCACCAATTCGACCTGCACGCCGGCATTGCTGGCAGCATAAAGCCGGTCGATCACGCCTTCGTCGGTCAGTTGATTGCACTTGAACCAGATCGCGGCCGGTTGCCCGGCCTGCGCATTGGCGATTTCAGTGTCGATCCGGCGGTAGATTTCATCGCGTAGATCAATCGGCGCGATATGGATCCGTTCAAGCGCGTGGGGCTCGACATAACCCGTGACGAAATTGAACATCTTGGCCGCATCACGCGCCAGCTTGGGATCAGCGGTGAAGAAGCTCAGATCGGTGTAAATCTTGGCGGTGACCGGGTGGTAATTGCCGGTGCCGAAATGGCAGTAACTGCGGAAACCATCACCTTCGCGGCGCACCACCATTGCCACCTTGGCGTGGGTTTTCCAGTCGGTGAAGCCATAGATCACCTGCACGCCCGCACGTTCCAGCGCGCTCGCCCATTTGAGGTTCTGTTCCTCGTCGAACCGGGCCTTTAATTCGACCACGGCGGTCACCGATTTGCCGGCCTCAGCCGCCTCGATCAGCGCGCCGATCACTGCGGATTGCGAACCCGCGCGGTACAGCGTCTGCTTGATCGCCACGACATCGGGATCGGCGGCGGCTTGCCGGATGAAATCGACCACCACTTCGAAACTTTCGTAGGGGTGGTGGATGACTATGTCTTTCTCGCGGATGGCGGAAAAAACATCGCCATCATGTTCGCGCACACGTTCAGGCAGGCGCGGGGAATAGGCGTCGAATTTGAGATCGGGCCGGTCTTCGCGGACGATTTCGGCCAGGCCATCGACGCCGATGATGCCATCGGTCTTGATCAACGCCGCTTCGTTGATGCCGAGCTGGTCGAGCAACAATGCCTCAGCGGCAGGATCGAAATCCTCTTCGATCTCCAGCTGGATCACCTGCCCCCGCCGCCGCCGCTGGATCGCGCTGTGGAAAGTGCGCACGAGGTCTTCGGCTTCTTCCTCGATTTCGATGTCGCTGTCGCGCAGCACCCGGAACAACCCGTCACCCTGAATGGTGAAGCCGGGGAACAATGCCTCGGCATAACGCTGGATCATGCGCGCGATCGAGATGTAGAGGACACCGCTTTCGCCAGTCACCGTATCGGGCACGCGCACAAACCGCGGCAGCGCACTGGGGATCAGCACCATCTCGATCAGCTGTTCGCGGGTGGCGTCACGGGTCAGCGTGAACAATAGGCCCATTCCCTCGTTCTGGACGAATGGGAACGGGTGCGCGGGGTCGAGCGCCTGCGGGGTGATGATCGGCAGAATTTCGTTGAGGAAGAACGTTTTCAGCCACTTGTGTGCAGCGGGGCTGACGCGCTGTTCATCCGCAATGTGAATATCTGCGCCTGCTAGCCCTTCGCGCACGGATCGCCAGATTGCCTGTTGACGCTGGGACAATTCGGCCAGCTTTTCGCGGATCGCGGCCAATTGCTGCGAAGGACTGCGCCCGTCGAGCGAGGGGGCCTCCAGCCCGCGCTGCACCTGACCCACCAGCCCGGCGACGCGGATCATCATGAATTCATCAAGATTGCTGCCTGAAATCGACAGGAACCGCAGCCGTTCAAGCAGCGGATATTTTTCGTTGCAGGCTTCGGCCAGCACCCGCTGATTGAATTGCAGCCACGATAGCTCGCGATTGAAATAAGGCGATTCGTCGGGGCCAAGCTCAGCCATCTGCACGGTGCCTGCGTTGGCGCCACCATCATGGCTGGCAATCGGTGACGTGCTCATCGCTTTCCTGTTCTGCCTCGCGCCGTTGCATTCGATGCGGCGCCCCGCCCCAATGTTCGCTGCGCAGCAAGGTGTAAATCACCTTGAAGTGCTTGTCACAACAATGTCAATTTCGTTGGGGACCAGCTTTGGCGGCGCTGACCGAAACTCAAACCAGATCGCGGCTGTTCGCAATCTGCGTGATGCCGCGTTTGCCATTGGCATCGCGGCCCAGTTGCACCAGCACGTCGATCACGCTGGCAGCATAGGCGATCGTGTCCGACCGGGTCAGCCCGATCCCGGTCTGCATCACCATCAACGATAATTGTTCGAGCGCTCCGCGCAAGCTGTTGGCGTGGATTGTCGAAAAGCTGCCCGGGTGCCCGGTGTTGATCGCTCGCAAGAAGCTGACGCTTTCCGCGCCGCGCAATTCGCCCAGCACGATCCGGTCGGGCCGCAGGCGAAGCGCGGCTTGCAGCAATTCGTTGGCGGTGACCTTGGCCTCACCCAATTCGCCCTTGATCGCGACGAGGCCGACGGCGTTTTCGCCGGGGAATTTCAGCTCCGGCGTATCTTCCACCAGCACCACGCGTTCGGCGCGCGGGATTTCGCCGAGCATGGCGTTGAGGAACGTCGTCTTGCCGGTGCTCGTCCCGCCCGAAATCAGGATGGTGCGGCGCGCACGGATGGCTTCGCGCAGAAAGGCGATCGGCTGGAACTGCGGATCGGGCAGGTCAATCACGCCCTCCCCCACCAGCGGGCCGGTATCATAGGCGTCAAGCGGCAGATCAAGCCGGCGGTGGCGGCGGATCGCCATCACCCAATGCTTACGGCTGGCTGGCGGCCCGCAGAACTGCACGCGCGCGCCATCGGGCAATGTCGCGCCAAGCAAAGGGTGTTCGCGGTTGATCCCCTGATGGCTGACCCGCGCCACCTGCTCGGCGAGGCGCTGCACCAGCCGGTCGTCAATCTCAGGCGTTTCGATCCGCTGCATTCCCGGGCTGGCGGCGTCTTCAATCCACACTTCGCCCGGGCGATTGACCATGATTTCGGTCACCGTGTCGCGGTCAAGCCAACGACGGAACGGCGCGAGATAGGCGTCGAGATAGACGCTGCGTTCAGCCGACAGCGGCGCTGCGCTGGCTTCATCCTCGCCCATTGCCGTCAACCGATGGATATCCGCGCTCACGCTACCGCTCAGCTAACCGTGCTGAAATCGAGATCGCGCGCGGTGAACACGCGGATCGGCTCGCCCATCCGCACGCGGATGGTGGGGCTGATTTCGCCCTGCGATTGCACCGCCGAACTGGCCGCGCTTTGCGCGCCGCCCGCAACGATCACGCCGCCGACCCCACCGGTCGCCAATGCGCCAAGCCCGCCAACTACCGACAGCAGCAGGCCCGAACCGAAGCGTTTGAAGAAGTGGCTGTTGACGTCGCCTTGAAGCCCGGTGGTTCCGTCAAATGCGATTGCAGGGGACGCGAGGTTGACCGAAACGCCATCGGGCCGGATCAACCGCGTCCAGATCACATAGGCGCGGCGCTGGCCCTGCTGCACACCGGCCTGATACTGCCCGATCAGCCGCGACGAACGCGGCACCAGCACGCGCTTGCCGTCAAAGCTGCGCACGTCCTGGCTCACCACCGCGCGGACAAAGCCGGGCACATCGGTGTTGATCGCGGTTTCGAGGATCGCAGGTATCAGCGTGCCTTCGGTCACGGTGGTCGATGGATTGGTCATCGGACGGGCCCGAGCGGGCGCGCCGCCCACGCCGCCGATCTGGCTGGCGAAAGCGGCAGCGCCGCCGGTGCCAGCGGTAACGCCCGTCCCTGCTGCTGCGGCCGCCGGAACCGGCGCTACGGCCTGCCCAAAGCTGCTTGCCGCCGTGCTGCCATCAAAAATCAGGCTCGGGCTGGCATAGGGGTTGATGGCCGTAACAGTCTGGAACGACGGGTTGTTGGCAAGCACGGGTGCGGGCGCAGGATCAGGCTGCGGCGCGGTGGTCGGAACCACCGCAGGATTGGTGGACGGCGGCGCAACCGCAGGCGTTACCGCCGCAGTCGTTGGTGCCACCGCCGGATTGCCCACACCCTGCTGATCGGGCAGGCTAGTTGAACTCATCGCCCAGAAAGTGACCGCGCCAATCCCAGCAACCACTGCCACCCCGGCGGCAAGACCAAGGCTGTCGCCCTTGGCCTTCCGGTCAGTGACGGCGGGGAACGCCGCACGACTGGCGAGATCGATGATTTCGGCGGATTCACGTTCCCGCGGATCGCCGGTTTCACTGGTGGCACCATCGCCCTTTTTGGGCGGCAAACGCATGGCCAGACGCATCAGTTGGTCTCCGTTGCAGGCTTGGACAGATTGAGTGCAGCGCTACGAGCATTGGGCTTGGCAGGGCCGGTGTTGGTCAGCGTCGCGGTGTCGCGGCCTAATCGCAGGATGATCTGCGGGGGTACCCCGTCAACCACCACCGTATCGCCGCGCACAGTGAAGTTGACCGGGCCTTCGTCGCCATCATCATTGGTAATCAGGATCGCGGGGATTTCGATGCCCTGCGGCCAGGTCAGGAACAACGCTTCGCCATCATCATAAGCACGCGTCGGGAGCAGTCCGGCAGTGCCGGCGCTGGCCCATGCAAAGTTGAGGCTGGCCGGATCGACCACGGCAAAGCGATCATTGGCAGCGGCCAATTCGGTCGGATTGGCCGCTTCGCGCAAGGCCGCTGCCTCAACCTCGGCAGCCAGCGCAAGCCGCGCTTCTTCCTCGGCTTTTTCCAGCTCGGGGTAGCGGAATTGCAGCACATATAGCGGCGCGTTGCGGGGGCTGGCGACCAGATCGAACAGGTAGGTGCGCTTGTCGGTCACCACGGTCATATTGGTGCGCGCGGCCGGTTCGAGCGGTTTGACGAACAGGATCGTCTGCGCCTTGTTCGGCTGCACCTGCCATGCCGCGCTATCGCCGATGGCGACGTTTTCAATCGCTTCATCGGGGGCGAATTTGATGGTGGTCTGCACCTTCACCTTGCCATCGATGCGCACCACGGCTTCTTCGTTGAAGACGAGCGTTTGCAAGCGGTTATCCTGCGCTACGACGGGTGCGGCGAGCAGCGTCGCCAGCATTGGGGCAAGCGCGGAGAGGAGCGCGGCGCGGGTCATTGGTAAGTCTCCGTAGGCGGTTGCACTTTCGGCTTGGCAGCGGGGGTGCTGCTGGCCGAACGGAAGCGGTTGCCGATACCGCGGGTGCGCGATGTGGCAGGATTGAGCGGCACCACCTGCCCGCCTGCATCGCTGGTGGCATAGATCCGCGTTTCACGTGAAACATTGCCCGCGGGCCCGGCATCATTGGCTGCCTGCGTGGGCAAAGTGGGGGCAACATCAACCCTGCGCGAGCCTGCGGCAGGGCTAGCCGGGGCAACATTCATGTTGCGCGGCATGGTGGTCGCCGCCGGCGCGGCCAGCGGCACATTGCGCGGCGCATCACTGTCGCGGTCACGTTCTTTGTTCGGCACCAGGCCGAACACCTGCCAGCCCGCCACCATCGTGCCTGCGACCTTTAACGCCATGAACATCAGCGCCACATGCACCGCGCCGACGAGGAAGAACGCCATTGCCGCCTGCTGATCGATCTGCCCCGGCACCGCCACCAGCGCGGCGAGGATCGGCACGGCAAGTTCAAGCACGATCGATCCGCCCAGCACCGCGAACAGCGGCGCCAGCGCCATCATCGTCAGCCCCTTGAGCCAGCCGGTGAACAGCCCGCGCGTGCCTTCGAACAACGCCATCACCACAAAAATCGGCCCCACCGCCAGCAACAGCGCCAGCGCAATCCGCGCTGTCACCAGCAGGCCGACCGTGCCGAGCAGCAGCAGCATCGCACCCAGCCACATCATCCCCGGCGGGGAGAAGGCGTTGATATCGGTGGTCGGCCCGCTCGCTTGCTGGATCGCCAGAAACACCACGTCGAGTTTCTGCGCGAAGGTCGCGGTGGCCGAACCTTGGGTGCCGGTCAAAATGCCCGCGATCTGATCCGGCCCGCCAACGAAGATGTTGTAGAAGAATGTTGAAAACGTGACAAAGCTGGTCGCAAAACCGACCACCAGCCCCAGCGTCACCATCTTGGGCAGCAGCGCGCGCACCGACAGGTTCGACCGCCCCAGCATCAGCGAGATGCCGAAGAACGCCACATACAACACCAGCATCATGGTCAGCGCGAAGGTCAGCTGACCTTCGGTACCGAACAGGCGGTTGAAGGCCTGTTCGCTGACACCGCTGGCGATGCAGTCCACCGCCGTCAGTGCCGATGAAACCCCGGTGCCCATCGACTGGGCGGCAAGATCACACGCGGTGCTCATTCGGCTGCCTGCCAGATCGGCTGACCATCTTCGTCCACTTCGCCATCGGGCCATTCGCGCCCGGTCAGCGCCGGATACCACGCCGAAGGTTCATCGCCGACCGCTTCGCGCAGCAGATCGAGCCTGCGCACCGCGCTTTCGCGGCCCGACAGGATCGTCAGCACCTCAGGCGCGCCCGACAGGTCGAGCCGCACGACAACGCTGGCATCGGGCTGCCGCACGAGGAAGCAGCGGCTGTGTGCCGGGAGCGAGCGGATCAGCGCGAATTCGTGATCGGTCAGGCCGAACCCGTCGCAGTAATCCTCAGGCCGGGCGCGACTGTTGGGCATGAACACCATTGTCGCGGTCTGTTCGACCAATGCGGTCGAAATGCGGCTATCGAGCGCATCGCGCGCCGACTGTGTCGCAAATCCCACCAGCGCGTTGCGTTTCCGCAGCGTCTTGAGCCAATCGCGGATGCGCGCGGCGAACACCTCGTCATCCAGCGCCTTCCAGCCTTCATCGATCAGGATCATGGTCGGCTGACCATCCAACCGTTCGTCGATGCGGTGGAACAGATACATCATCGTCGGCGTGCGCAGGCGCGGGTTTTCAAGCAGCGCGGTCATGTCGAAGCCGAGCACGCGCGTGCCGAGATCAAGCCGGTCGCGCTCATTATCGAACAGCCACGCGTGTTCGCCGCCATCCCCGCTGGGCGAACCGATCCAGGCGCTCAGCCGGTCAGCCAGATCGCCCGGTTCAGGCCGCCGCGCGCCCGCCAGCAATTCCTTGAAATGCCGCAGCCGCCGCAGGCTCGGATCATTGGCATAGGTCGCATCCACCGCGCCGCTGACCAGCGCGAATTCCTCTGGCCCATCGGCATTGAGCAGCACCGCGAGCCAATCGCGCAGAAAAGCGCGGTTCGCGGGCGTATCGGGCAGGGAAAGCGGGTTAAATCCGGTCGGCTCACCCGGCGAGATGCGGTCATACCGCCCGCCGATACCGCGAATGAACAGCTCCGCGCCGCGATCCTTGTCGAACAGAATGGTGCGCGGTTTGAACTTCTGCGCCTGCGCGGCAAGGAAGTTCATCACCACGGTCTTGCCCGAACCCGACGGGCCGATGACCGAGAAATTGCCCAGATCACCGTGGTGGAAATTGAAGAAGAACGGGGTGGCGCTGGTCGTTTCCAGCAGCGTCACCGCTTCGCCCCAGTGGTTGCCGCTGGCCTGCCCCAGCGCGAACCCGTGGAAGCTGCCAAAACCCGCCATATTGGCCGAGGATATCAGCGCGCGGCGCACGATATATTCCTCATTACCGGGGAATTGTGCCCAGAACGCGGGTTCGAGGTTGGTATCTTCGCGCACCGCAATCGCGCCGGTATCCGCCAGCGCCGCCGCGCAGGACGCCATCGCGTCGTCGAGCCGGTCGAGCGAGCGTTCGCGCACCAGTACGGTCAGGTGGTGGTCACCAAACCCGACGCCGCCGTTGCCGAGCGCATCGCGCGCAGCCATCATTTCGTTGCGTTCGGCAGCAGCTTCCTCGTCCACCGAGCGCGACCGGCGCAGCGCGAGGTCAATCCGTTCGCGCGCAGTGGTGCGTTCGTTGGGGGCGTAGCTTTCCGATACGACCATCTCGAACGGCAGGCGCAGCAGGTTGTCGAGCAGACCGGGCGAGGTTGCCTCGGGGTAATCTTTCAGCCCAAGGATCGCGGCAAAATCAGGAGCGGCTGACCCGCGCAGTTCCATCGCATCGAGCCCGAAGCTCGCCCGGCGATAGGGCAGCATGTGGCCGATATCGGTATCCTCAGACGGGCGCCGCACCGGGCGCATCTCGCCATTATAAAGCGCCGACAGCAGTTCGAGCATTTCCGAATTGGTGCCGCCCTGCGTGCTCCCGGGCGATTGGTAATCGCCCAGCACCGCCGCACCGTAACTTTGCAGCGAGGCGACCAACCCTGTGATCGCGGCTTTCAGGCTGCGGATGTCCTTGGGATCGGCTTCAAGCTCATCCTGACCCTGACGCGAGAAGAACTTGGAGAAGCGTTCCGGCAACCCCGTCTTGCCGCGTGCAGGGCGGCGGATCAAGGTGACGAACTGATCATTGATGAACAGCGATCCGCCCGCCAGCCGCTGCTTCCAGCGCGCATCGATATGGCGCGACAGGGCGTCGGGAAACTCGGCATCCAGCTCTACTTCGACCCGGCGGCGGATGACGTGGTGATACATCACGAACCGCGCATCGAGCGTTGAACGCAGCATCACTTCGCGCGTGGCGGCGTGGGAATTGAGCGCGTCCGAATCCTCGGTTTCGAACAACAGGCCTGGCACCTGGATCGCGCTCATCACCGATCCATCGCGCAGCAGCACGGTGTTCTCGTCGACCAGGCGCGCATAGGGCAGCCGGTCGCCGACGCGGGCTTCCTTCGCGCTCCAGGCGGCGGCTCCGATCCATTTCTTCATGTGCGGGACTCTCTAAGGAGCATAGGAATTGCATCCCCAGCGCTTGAAATTGGGCACGCGCGGGCATTTGCTGACCTTGGTGATCCACAGGTCGAAAATGCGCGGTTCGCGCAGCGAACCGAAGTAGCCGACCACGTGCATCGCAATCGGCACTGGGATGATCCAGAAGCTTTTGAGCACGAGGAAGGCGATCGTCGTCACCATCAGGTTGATGATGAAGAAATTCATCGTCACGCCCATGAACATCTGCGGGCGGGTGAGCGCGCGGTGCACCGGGTTGCGGGTGAGCTCGCTCATCGCAATTCTACCCGGCGGCCGATTGGATGCCAGCGACGATGGTGGTCGCGCCGAACAGGATGAACACGCCGACGATCACGGTTGCGCCAAAGCGCCAGTTCATCCGGCCGGTCAGCATCATGAAGCCGATGGCCGCGACCGCCATGACGGCAACGGTGGTCGCCACCGTGCCCAGCAGCGTGCCCTGCAACCACAGCAGCGCGTTATTGATCGGGCCGGAACCGGCAGGGTCGGCGGCTTGGGCAAAAGCTGCGCTCGGGGTGAGCGCAAACATGACAAGCGCGATCAGACGGGCAGGTATACGAAACAGCGACATCATTTCTTTCTCGACACTTTCAACTGAGCGATCATCGGGGCAATCATCCGGCGCCTATTGCGGCGACGGACGCGAATGGTTGGCGAGCCGCCCCATAATGGCGGCAACATATTGCTTTGTCTCGCGGATATTCGGGATACCGTTCGCGCGTTCGACGCGCCCCGGCCCGGCATTATAGGCGGCGAGCGCCTTTTCCAGATCACCGTCAAACCGGTCGAGCTGTTCGCGCAGGTACCGCGCCCCGCCTTCCAGATTGGCGAAGGGATCAGCCGGGTTCACACCCAGATAACGCGCCGTGCCCGGCATCAATTGCGCCAGCCCCTGCGCACCGACCGGCGAGCGGGCATCTTCGCGCCAGCGGCTTTCCTGCCACACCAGTGCTTCGAGCAAGCTGGGTGAGAGGTCGAAGCGCGCGGCCAGTTCCTGAATTTTGGCGGTGTAGCGCAAGGGGACGCCTGCAGCATGGCGCGCGGGATCGGCGATGGCGCTATCTGGCACCGACACGCCTTCGATCACCACCGGCTCGAACCCAGCCGCATCGACCAGCGCCGGATCGGCCGCCGCGCTTTGCACAAGCGGCCCTGCCACCCAGCGCGCGCCGTCGGGGCCGATTTCGAGCACGTCGGCCCGCGCTCCGGTCGCAAGACCGAGCACTAGCGCAGCAAACATGACGCGGCGAACCGCGGCGAGAATCATTCCCGAAGCCTCCAGAATGCCTCCCTTTGTCTAACCTAAATGACAGACAGGTGACAGCCCGGTGAACGGGGTGGTGAACATGACGGCGAACAAGGCCAAACGCACCGGCGGTGCACAGCGCCGATTTCAGGCAGCAAAACGGGCGGGCCGCGTGTCGCAGCCCGCCCGTAAGCGTCGTCCGGTCCGGTGCGACCCGAAGGGCCGCGCTTTATTCAATCGCGATAGGTCAGCTGTTGGCTGGCGCTGCGAAACTCGCCGCGATCGAGCATCTTGATCGCTTTGCGCGCGAGGCGGCGCGAATCGGTGGCGGTGCCATCTGCGATTTCAAGCTCGACCACTTCATGGCAGGCCAGCGCTTGTTCGAACGCCGCGCGGGCCTTCGGCTCGTCACCCATCTGGGCATAGGCAATACCGAGGTTGATCAGCACTGCGGCATCGTGTGGATCGGCAGCGCTGGCTTTCTCCAACATCGCGAGCGCCTGATCCCCTCGTCCGGCGGCAAGCGGCTGGGCAGCGAGTTCGGTCACCTGACCCGGTGACTGCAAATGCACCGCAGCAGGCTCTGCCAACGGGGTGGCGGCGATCAGCGCAATGGCGAAGGCGGTAACGGACATGGGCAAGCTCCCTCTCTAACTGAGGAGCATAGTGACTCACCTTCAACGTGAATGCAATAAAACTGCAATATTGTCTTTTATTTGTAATTTGATGCTTCAACCATCTGTTTTTTAGCGTTTTATATATGACATATGCGCGCTCTCAGCGGCGCTCTGAAAAATTCTTTTTGGTCATTTTTGTCATTCTTCGGTCATATTACACGAATTGCCACACGACTGTCATGCTGCAAGAATTCTGTCATGCAGCGCCCCTAGCGCACCACTCAGCGCCGATTGACCGCGCCTTTTTGATTCTCGGCTTCTGAGGGGACCGCTCGCTGTGAAAAACATTCAACGCACTCTCGTACTGGGTTGCAGCCTGCTGGCATTGGCAGGTTGCGGCGCGGATGAAATCGTCTCGCCAGGCACCGGCGGTGACATCATCATCAACAATCCGGCCCCGACACCGACCCCCACGCCGACCCCGACGCCGACTCAGTCGCTCGTGACCCCGGCTGCTGGTTGCCCGACCATTGCGACCGCTGGCGGCCTCGTCGACGCTGGTACGATCAGCGGCCCGACCGGTACTTACCGAGTCTGCCAGTTGCCCGCCCGCTTCACCAGCACCGACACTCTGCCGCGCATTCCGGGTCTGGTTTACCAGATCAATGGCCGCGTCGACGTGGGCACGGATCGCGGCTTCGCCAGCACCGGCACCACTGTCACGCTGACCGTAGAGCCCGGCGTGATCTTCTTCGCGCAGCAGGATTCGTTCCTGGTGGTGAATCGCGGCAACGCGATCCAGTCGAACGGCACCGCTGATCGTCCGATCATCTGGACCAGCCGTGACAACATCATCGGCCTGTCGAATGACAACAGCCAGCAACAGTGGGGCGGCGTCGTGCTGCTCGGCCGTGCGCCGATTTCGGATTGCTCGAACGGCGTGTTCAACACCGTTGCTGCGCCGACCAACAACCCCACTTGCGAAGGCCGCCTTGAAGGCGCCGCCACCGCAACGCCGTTTGGCGGCACCAACGCTGCTGATAGCTCGGGCTCGTTCCGGTTCAACCAGATCCGTTTCTCGGGCTTTGAACTTGCTCCGAACAACGAACTCCAGTCGCTGACCACCGGCGGCGCGGGTTCGGGCACCACCATCGAAAACCTGCTATCGTTCAACAGCTCGGATGATGGCGTCGAATTCTTCGGCGGCGGCTTCAATGCCCGCAACTTTGCGATCATCGGCGCATCGGACGATTCGATCGATGTCGACACCGGCGCGATCGTCAATGTCGACACCATGATCGCTGTGCAGCGTTCGACCACGGGTGACCGCTTGATCGAACTCGATTCGCCCAACGTTGCCGACCGTACCCCGTCGAACAACATCCCGCAGACCCGCTTCCAGCTGAACAACTTCACCTTCGTCACCCGCGACGCTTCGCCGCAGGTGGTGCAGGCGCGCGGCGGTGCAGCTTTGGGTCTGACCAATGGTGTAATCAACGCTGGCACCAACCAGTGCTTCCAGATCGACGAGCCGGCCACTTTGGCTGCACTCATCGGGGTTGATTCGGTGGTGGGCGATTGTCCCGCAGTCGATCCGATCCGCGGCGGCGCCGGCGTGACCAACGCAGATGCGGCGGCAGCGATCAACGCTGGCACCAACAACAACTTCGCGTTCATGATCACGCTCACCAACAATGTGGTGAACGGCACGGGCGAAGCGGGCCGGACGGCGTTCAATGCCAACACCCGCTCGACCTTCTTCCCGACCCGCACCTTCATCGGCGCGATCCAGAACGCCGCGGCGCTGACCAGCATCTTCGGCAACTGGACCTGCAACTCGGCAACCCAGAACTTCAGCAGCGCAACCGGCGCCTGCACCTCGCTGCCGGTCTTCAGCTAATCGCTGAGTGAATAATGTGGGGAGGTGCGGCCACGTGTGTGTGCCGCGCCTCCCCTTTTTCCATATTCCGGGCGGCGCTCTGCTGCTCACATCATCTAGGCCTATCATGAGGGGATCCTCACCAATGTCGAACGGCACGCGCCTTGCAGGTTTGCTGCTCTTCACCACCGCGCTCACCATGCCATCGCTTCTGCACGCGCAAGACGCGGGCACTCCGCCGAGCGAGGATGAACTGACCGAGCAGGTCGAGGATACCCCACCGGAGGAGCAGCTGGAGGACACCGATATTTCGGTGCCCGGCGGCGGGATCATCGTCACCGGACGGCGCAACCGCGATCCGGCGCGCAATTCGGGCCAGGTGCTCAACGTGCTGTCCGAAGCCGATATCGCCCGCACCGGCGAAGGCGACATCGCCGGCGCCTTGAGCCGCGTCAGCGGCCTCTCGCTGGTGGGCAATGGCCGCGTGTTCGTGCGCGGCTTGGGTGATCGTTACTCGCTCGCGCTGCTGAACGGCCTGCCGCTGCCGAGCCCCGAACCGTTGAGCCGCGTGGTTCCGCTCGACATTTTCCCGACCAGCGTGATCGCATCATCGCTGGTGCAGAAAACCTACTCGGCCAACTTCCCGGGTGAATTCGGCGGCGGGGTGATCAACCTCACCACCAAGGCGATCCCGACCGAGGATTTCCTCACGCTCGGCTTCACCGCCAGCGGCGACACTGAAACTACGTTTGAAAACGGGCTGACCTATTTCGGATCGCGGCTCGACACCTTCGGCTTCGACAACGGCAACCGCGACCTTCCGAGCGCGCTACAAGGCCTGATCGCCAGCGGCACCCGCGTGAATGATGCGCCTGCCGATGTGCAGCGTCAGCTTGCCGGGCAGATCCTGCCGATCAACCTCGTGACCTTGCAGCGCAATGACGAACTGCCGATCAACTTTACCGCCAACATCACCGGTGGTGGTTCGTTCGAAGTGGGCGACGGCAACTACCTCGGCATCATCGCCACCGCCGGGATCACCAACACCTGGCGCAACCGCTCGGTCATCAGCCAGCAGTTCGGTGATGCAGAGGCGGGCGATATCATCTTCGATTCGAACACCTTCATCACCGATAACAAGGTGCTGGTGAATGGTTTGATCGGCATCGGGCTCGACATTGGCGAGCACACGATCCGTTGGACCAACCTGTATATCCGCGACTCATTGAAGACCGCGCGCTTTGCCCAAGGCACCGATTTCTTCACCGACCGCGTAACCGGGTTCGATTTCCAGACCCAGCAGACCGGCTATTTCGAACGCCAATTGGTCGATTCGCAGATCGTGGCCGAATTTGAATTCGACAAGCTCGAACTCGACCTGCGCGGCGGCTATGCCCGCACCGATCGTGAAGCGCCCTACAATGCCACCATCCCCTATATCCGCACCAACATCGCGGGCGATCCATTTGGCAGCCTGTTCGTTGTCGATGTCGGCGCCCAGATTGGCGGGACGGAGCGCATTCAGGTCGGGTTTGAAGATCTGCAAGAAGAGCTGATCTTCGGCGGCGCCGACCTTTCCTATGAACTGACCGACACGCTGTCAGTTACTGCAGGCTATGCCTACACCGATACGGAGCGGCGCTCGCTGTCGTTCATCATCCGTCCGCTGATCGATTCCACTGCGGATCTCAACACCGCGCTGCGGGCATTGGGGCTGCGTCAGCCGGGGCAGATCATCAACGGGTCAACGCTGGCGACTTTCCCGGACGGCACGCCGTTCTTCAACGTCACCGTGTCGGACCCGACCCCGTTCCCGGTGTTCGATGCGGCGCTGACGATCCATGCTGGATACGGCCTTGCCCGCTTCCGCGCGACCGACCGGCTGAACATCGAAGCCGGCGTGCGTTATGAAGACGCATTGCAGGTGGCTGCGCCTGATCTCACCTTCGGCGGCGGCAACCTTGCCAACCCGACGCGGATTGCCAACGATTACTTCCTGCCGTCGGCCACGATCACCTGGGAAGTGATCGACGATCTGCAACTGCGCCTTGCCGCATCGCGGACCATCGCCCGCCCGCAGTTCCGCGAGCTGGTGGAGCAGACCTATTTCGATCCGGACTCCAACCGCCGTTTCCGCGGGAACCCGTTCCTGCAGGACAGCGAGTTGATCAACGCCGAAGCGCGCGCCGAATATTACCTCGGTGGGCCAAGCCGGATCAGCCTTGCAGGCTTCTACAAGGAAATCGACAACCCGATCGAAAACTTCCTGATCACCGCTCCGGGGGTCATCGAAACCAGCTACGCCAACGCGCCGTCGGCTGAGTTGTACGGAGCCGAGCTTGATGTCGCCTACGGGATCGATCTGGCTGATTGGGGCGGGTTCTTTGAAACCAAGCAGTTCCTGATCATCGCCAACTACACCTACACCCAGTCGAGCATTTCGGTGGGCGCGACTGACCTTGCGCCGATCCCCGGTGCGCCGACGCAGGTGGCGAGCCAGCTGTTCGACGAAGGGTCACCGTTGGTCGGCCAGTCGGATCACGTGGCAAACCTGTCGCTCGGGATCGAGGATCTCGACAAGGTGCAGCAGTTCACCGTGCTGCTCAACTACGCAAGTGAGCGTGTGACGTTGCGCGGCGGGGCACTGCCCGATGTGGTCGAAAATCCTGGCCTCACCGTCGATGTGGTGGGACGTTCGGCGATCAAGCTCGGCGGCGTGCCGCTCGAATTGTCGCTGGAGGCCCGCAACATCTTCGGGCGCGACAATTTTGAATTCCAGGAGATCAACGGCAACCGCGCCGAGATCAACACCTTCCAGGTCGGCACGAGCTTCTCGATCGGGCTGAAGGCTGAGTTCTGATTGAAGGTGGGGGCGGAGCGATTGCTTCGCCCCTCCCTTCCCCGTTCGTGCTGAGCTTGTCGAAGCACTGCTTTTCTTCTGACGTGCTGATCACCATTCAAAGGGAAGGACAGCCCTTCGACAAGCTCAGGGCGAACGGAACGGTCTTGGGCAGTCCATCCAGACTATCCCAGATCAAACACATACCCGAGTGATCGCACAGTGCGCAGCGGGTTGCCGCCGCCGGCTGATTTGATCGCGCGCCGCAATCGGCCGATCCAGACATCGACGGTGCGTTCATCAATCGCAGGTTCGCGCTTGCCAAGGCCGCTGATCAGATCGTCTCGCGTCAGCACCCGGTTGGGATTTTCGGCAAAGAACCGCAGCAGCCGGAATTCGTTGGGACGCAGCACGATCGGCGCCTCGTTCCAGCGCGCCTGCAAAGCCGCCATGTCAATCGTCAACGCGCCGAGTTCGAACCGTTGTGTCGCGTGCCGCTCGGCCCCGCGCGATTGCAGCGCCAGCACTCGGTCGAGCACGGCGGTGCGGGTGAGCGGGCCAATCACATAATCATCGGCGCCTGCCCGCAAGGCCCGGCGGCGATCCTCGGCATCGTCCTCCTCCAGCACCATCGTGATGTGGGCATCGTTGGTGCGTGGGTCGGCGCGCAGGCGTCGGCACAGTTCAAGGCCCGCAAGATCGGACAGCACCCAGTCAATAAACGCCCACATCGGCCCTTCGACCAAGCGGCGCGGGCCGCCTGCTCCCAACCGATCAAAGGTGAAACGCCGCTGATCGTGGACGAAATCCTCCAGGCTTTCGCCAAGATCACTGGTCAGGAAGATATTGACGACGTCCATGTGCAGCCAGCCCCGGTTTCGTAACCGGTTGGCGGAGTGATGTGACGCGATTGTGACTGGATTTCAGTTGCATGTAACACGTCGGATTCACCGCTTGTCAGCGCTCAGGACAGCGTCAGCCCGCCATCCACCACCAGCGTCTGCCCGGTAATGTAACTCGACAGCAGCGAGGCGAGAAACAGCGCCGCACCCGCCATATCCTCAGGCGTGCCCATGCGGCGTAGGGGGATCGCCTTAATGCTCGCTTCGAGCCGTTCGGGGTTGTCGGTGGTCACCGATGTGAGCTTGGTCGGCACCAGTCCCGGCGCGATGCCGTTGACCCGGATGCCGTCGCGCGCCCAGGCCTCGCCCAGCGTCTTTGTGAGGCTCGCCGCGCCTGCTTTGGATGCGGCGTAGGCGGGGGTGCCGATGGTCGATTTGAAGGCCGCAACGCTTGAGACAATGATGATCGCACCCTTGGCTTGGGCCAGCGCGGCGTGAAAGGCGCGGGCGCAATCCATCACCGAATTGAGGTTGATATCAACCACCGCATCCCAGCCTTCGCGGGTGAACTCCTGTCGCCCGTAGCGCACCGTTCCTTGGCTGAGCACCAGCACATCGAGGGCGCCCAAATCCGCCGCCAGCCGGTCAGCCGCGTCGCGCTCCATCAGGTCGATCTGCCGGTAATCCAGCCCAGTGAAATCGCTATCCTCAGCCTCAAGATAATCGCCGAAATCGGGCCGGGTGCCGGTGACAGTCACGCTCGCCCCCCGCGCCCTGAACCCATGCGCAATGCCATTGCCGATCCCGCTCGATCCGCCGATGACGAGGACGCGTTTGCTGGTGAAGTCGAGCGGATTGTTGAGCGGCTCGGGCACCTCAGATACTCCGCGAGATCACTTCTTTCATGATCTCGTTCGTCCCGCCAAAAATCCGCGTCACGCGCGCGTCGCGCCACAGGCGGGCGATGGCATATTCGTTCATGTAGCCCGCACCGCCGTGGAGTTGCAGCGAGGTGTCGCAGGCTTCCCATTGCAGTTCGGTGTGCCACAGCTTGGCGGCGCTCGCCTCGTCGGTGGTAAGTTCGCCGGCGAGGTGCTTGCGGATCGCCCAATCCAAGTGCGCCCAGCCGACTTGCAGTTTCGACTTGAGATCTGCCAGCGTGAACTTGGTGTTCTGGAATTCGAACACGGTCTTGCCAAACGCCTTGCGGTCCTTGGTGAATGTCACCGCTTCATCAAACGCCCGCTGCGCCGCCGCCTGCGCGCCGACTGCGATGCTTAGCCGTTCCTGCGGCAGTTCCTGCATCAGGTGGACAAACCCCATGCCTTCCGCGCCGAGGATATTGGTCATCGGCACGCGGCATTCATTGAAGAACAGTTCGGACGTATCGGCGCCGTGCTGCCCGATCTTGTCGAGATTGCGCCCGCGTTCAAACCCCGGCGTGTCGGCATCGACCAGCACCAGCGAAATGCCCTTCGAACCCAACGAAGGATCGGTTTTGGCCACCACGATCACGCAATCGGCGTTCTGGCCGTTGGTGATGTAGGTTTTCGACCCGTTGATGACGAGGTGATTGCCGTCCTTCTTGGCGGTGGTGCGGATGCCCTGAAGGTCGGAGCCTGCGCCCGGTTCGGTCATCGCGATGGCGGTGATCACATCGCCGCTGACCATGCCCGGCATATACTTTTCGCGCTGTTCGGGCGTGCCGAGGCGTTCAAAGTAATTGGCGGTGATATCGCTCTGCAAGGTGAAGCCCGCCGACGATCCGAGGTACGACAGTTCTTCCGCCACAATGCAGTTGAACCCGAAATCGAGGCCGAGGCCGCCGTTTTCTTCCTTCACCGTCGGACACAGCAGCCCGGCCTCCCCCACGGCTTTCCACGCTTCGCGCGGGACGATGCCGTTGGCTTCGTGCTCATCGAGAAACGGAGTGATGTGTTCGGCAAACACCTTGCGCACGGTGTCGCGGAAGGCCTCGTGGTCTTCGTTATAGGCGGTGCGGTATGATGTTCCGAGCATGGCGGGGGTCTCTCCGGGCAAATTGGTTTTGATTTGCCACGATAGAACAGCGCGCGACGGCGGGGGTCAAGCGGGAAAGATGCAATTGGGGGGGTGGAGGTGAGGATGGGCGGCGAGCCATTATTGGCTACCGAGAGTCTCGGCTCTGCTAAGGACCACTTTTCTCCTGCGACCAAACAAGCTACGCCCTGAAAATGAGCCGCATTCTTGGATCGCCTGCAAAATTGCTCTTGCTTGCGACCTTCGCCGCATTGTTCATTGCAGCGATATTTTGGAAAGATATCATATTCGCGAGTGCTGTTGCGAGCTCAGAGAGCCGACCGGAACTATTGCGTGATGCGGATTGGGGAGCGCCCGACCCTTCGTTCCAAAAGCGCTTTAGCCCTGGAGCTAATGAGACAGAACTGCTGCGCTGGCTCTCCGAGAATGGTTTTGAATTGGATGGCACCAGCGGAGCTAGCCGCCGAATTCAAGGCCTGCCCTGCAATGAGATTATCGACGTTTCGTGGACGGCGATCGATGGGACGATAAGCGAAAGTAGTGCAGTCGTGCGTGAGGCGGGCTGCCTCTGACGCGAAGCTTGTTCTCTCCATGTTCAGCCACCTACCGTCATCCCAGCGGAAGCTGGGGCCTAGCTCGGCAAGGGCCGCTCTATGACGCTCTGGGCCCCAGCGTTCAACCTTCGGTTGTGCTTCGCAACCGCTGGGGTGACGAGGGAGAAGACAACCCACCCACCTACGTCGTCCCGGGCTTGACCAGGGATCCCGATTCTTCTGCCCCACAGGTCTAAGGGCGCAAAAAAGGCAGCGGGGCCCCGGATCAAGTCCGGGACGACGTTAGGGATTAGCCCACAAACGCGCGTTCGATCACGAACTGCCCCGGCTTGTTGTTCGCGCCTTCCTCAAACCCGCGCCGTTCCAGATCGGCGGCGTGATCCTTGATCATCGCCATTGATCCGCACAGCATCACGCGGTCTTCATCGGGCACGAACCGCTGCGGGCCCTTGCTCTGTTCGAATAGCCGGCCATCGTCGATCAGCGCCTGAATCCGGCCCTGCGTGCGGAACGGCTCGCGGGTCACGGTGGGGACGTAGATCATCTTGGCACGGTCTTCGTCTTCGAGCAGCGGGTCGCCTTCGAGCTTGCTTTCTAACAGCTCACGGTAGGCCAGCTCGTTCACGTTGCGCACCGAGTGCACCACGATCACTTCCTCGAACATCTGGTAGACGTCAGGATCGCGCACCAGGCTCAGGAATGGCGCAAGGCCGGTGCCGGTCGACAGCATGAACAGCCGCTTGCCCGGCAACAACGCGTCGGTGACGAGCGTGCCAGTCGGCTTTTTGCCGAGGTAGATCGGATCGCCGACCTTGATGTGCTGCAACCGCGAGGTCAACGGGCCGTCCTGCACCTTGATCGAGAGGAACTCCAATTCCTCGTCATAGCTCGGCGAAGCAACCGAATAGGCGCGCAGCAGCGGCTTTCCGTTATCACCCGGCAGCCCAATCATCACGAACTCACCCGAGCGGAAGCGGAAGCTTGGCGGGCGGGTCATCTTCAGCGTGAACAGCCCCTCGCACCAATGGTGGACATAGGTGATCGTCTCAACAGAGAGCGCCGCGCTTTCGGTGAACTGGTCGCGGTCGATAATGGGCTGGTTCAAAATGGCCTCGGGTGCAAAAGTCTGTGCCGCCCAGAGCGAGCGGCAGAATGGGGGCGCAAATGGACTAAGCCCGCGCCCCCTTCAAGACAGTTTAGTGTTAAGGGGTGAAAGCGGGCCTTGATGCAGCCCGCCCCGCCCCCCGATAACCCGTCCCGATTAGTTCCAGCCGGCGCGGTCGAAAATCTTTACCGCCTCGGCCTGATTGCGCCCGATTTCAGCGGCGTTGAGCGTATCGGCCTTGAACGCGCCGAGCTTTTCGACCGCCGAATTGGCCTTCAAACCCACCACTGCCGGATACTCGTTATTGCCATCGGCAAGATACCGCTGCGCGCTTTCCGAAGTGAGGTATTCGAGGAACTTCACCGCGTTTTCGCGGTTGGGCGCGGTCTTGACCACGCCTGCGCCGCTGATGTTCACGTGCGTGCCGTTTCCGTTCTGATCGGGGAAGATCACGCCGACCGCATCGAAGATCGCCTGTTCCTTGGCATCGCCGCCGGCATAGCGCGCAAGGTAATAGGTGTTGACCACCGAGATGCGGCACTGCCCGGCGGCGACCGCTTCGATCATCGAGGTGTCATTGCCCTGCGGTGCCTGTTTGAAGTTGGCGACCACGCCCTTGGCCCAGCCTTCCGCCTCAGTCGCGCCGTTGTGGGCAACAATGCTCGACAGCAGCGAGATGTTGTAGATGTTCGAGGACGAGCGCACGCAGATGTCGCCCTTGAACGCCGGGTTCGCCAGATCAGCGTAGTTGGCGAGGCCTGCGGGCGCGCCCGCTGCCTTGTTGTAAATGATGATCCGCGCGCGGGTCGACAGGCCGAACCATAGCCCTTCGGGGTGGCGCAGGTGCGCGGGGATGCGTTCTTTCAGGATCGCGGATTCGGTCGGGGCAAGCACGCCCGCTTCTTCGGCGCGCCACAACCGTCCGGCATCGACCGTGATCAGGATATCGGCGGGGCTGAATTCGCCTTCGGACTGGATGCGTTCGATCAGCGCATCGGCATCAGCTTCGATCCGGTTGACCTTGATCCCGGTTTGCTTGGTGAAATCCTCGTACAACGCCAGATCGGTATCGTAGTGGCGCGAGGAATAGAGGTTCACTTCGCCATTATCGCCAACCGGCGCGGCGTCGTCAGTTTCGGCGCAGGCAGACAGCGCGGCAATGCTGACGCAAGCAAAGGCGGAGAGCAGCAGATTCTTCATCAGAGAGAGGCTTTCTGTTACAAGTTGCGAATGACTTGCAATATAATCTCGACCTGCGCAAGCGCTAACTGCGCGCGAAAGCCCGCACGCTTTCGGGATCCGGCATGACGCTGTAACGCCGTGCGGGATCGACCGGCACCGCCGTTTCAACCGTGATCGTTGCGCCCTCGTTCCCCTGAAGCAGCACCCGGCTGCGCGGCCCAAGCGGGTGCACATCGCGAACCATGCACCCGCGCACATCGGCCACCGGTACCAGCCGATCGGCCTGCACCAGCAGATCGAACGGCTGTGATTGGGGGGCTGCATCGGGCAAATCGCCAATCAGGCTGGCGAGCGGCCACAAACCGAACGGGGTATCCAACCCTTCACCCGTGAACTTGCCCGCGATCACCTGCGCCCCGCTGAAAATCGCGCCGACGGCGGCCGTCTGCGGCGAATGATGAAGATCGTGCGGGGTGCCGAATTGCACGATCCGCCCCGCCTCCATCACTGCGATCCGGTCGGCAATATCCAGCGCCTCGGCCGGATCATGCGTTACCAGCACAACGGTTGCGCCCGCTTCGCGCAGCAGGATGCGGCAATCGCGGCGCAGCTTGCGGCGCAGTACGATATCGACGCTGGCGAAGGGTTCATCCATCAACAACACGCGCGGCCCCGGCGCCATTGCGCGGGCGAGCGCGGCGCGTTGCTGCTGTCCGCCCGACAATTCATGCGGATAGCGTGCGCACATGCCGTCCAGCCCAACCTTGGCGAGCCAGCTTTCCGCCTCACCGCGCCGGCTCTTTGGCAAACCAAAGGCGACGTTGGCGGCAATGGTCATGTGCGGGAACAGCGCGCCATCCTGAAACACCAGACCCACCGGACGGGCTTCGGGCGGAGGGCTGCGGCGCTCATCGGCGAGCGTCTCTCCATCCAGCACGATGCTGCCCTGCTGAACTGTCAGCAAGCCCGCCGCCAACCCCAAAAGCGTTGACTTCCCGCAACCCGACGCGCCAAGCAGGCAGGTAATCTCTCCCGTCGGCGCGGCGAAACTGATGTCCACCAGCGCCCGCACCTGACCGTAAGCATGGGCAATATGTCGAAACTCAAGGCTCAATGGCTGATCCTGCCCGTCATCATCGCTGGGGGTTCCCGGTGAGCCGCCTTAGGCAATTTGCACGGGCAGAGGCAAGCACAGGTGGTTGGAGCGCCGGTTGGGCTCCCGCTGCGCTGGCGATTGCGGCGCTGGCGGGGCTGCCGATCGCCGCGATTGCGTGGTCTTCGTTGGCGGGGGGCGGAGAGACCATCGCCGATCTCGCAGCGACGGTGCTGCCGACCTATATCGCCAACACCGCACTGCTGATGCTGCTGGCGGGCGGGTTCGCCGCGATTACCGGCACCGGCTGCGCGTGGTTGGTCGCGGCGACCGCCTTTCCGGGACGCCGCGTGCTGGGCTGGGCGTTGGTGCTGCCGCTTGCCGTGCCCGCCTATATCGCGGCCTATATCTATGCCGACATGCTGGATTTCGCCGGGCCGGTGCAAAGCGCGCTGCGCGCCGCAACCGGATGGGCAGCGGACGATTATGCTCTGCCCGACATCCGATCACTGGGCGGCGGGGCGTTGGTGCTTGGCCTTGTGCTCTACCCTTACGTCTACCTGCTCGCCCGCACGGCGTTCGCGACCCAAAGCCAAACCCAGTTCCGCGCCGCACGCAGCCTTGGCGCATCGCCCCGCACTGCCTTCTGGCGCGTCGCTCTGCCCGCTGCGCGCCCCGCCATTGCAGGCGGGCTGGCGCTGGTGTTGATGGAAGTGCTCGCCGACTTTGGCGTGGCGGAATATTTCGCCATCCCCACCTTCAGCACCGGCATTTTCCGCAGCTGGCTGGCGGCGGGCGACAAGGCTGCGGCACTCAAGCTGGCCGCAGTAATGCTGCTGTTCGTGATCGCGCTGGTGGCACTGGAAGCCGCAACCCGGCGCGGGCGGACCGACAGCCGCGATGGGCTGGCCGCGCGCCACACTGGCGAGCCGCTGGTGGCACTGTCCCCCTTGGGCAAGGCGCTGGCGCTGCTTGCCTGCCTGACACCGGTGCTGCTGGGGTTTGTGGTGCCGGTTGCCTATCTCGGCACCCTCGCACTCACCGATGCGGCGCAATCTGCGGCGGGCGAGTTGGCGACTTATGCGCAGGGCAGCCTGTGGCTGGGGCTGGCGGCGGCGAGCCTGTGTCTGGTTGCCGCGCTGCTGCTGGCTTTCGCCCGCGCACGGTCAGGCTCGCGGCTGACCAATGGCGCGATCCGACTGGCAACGCTCGGTTACGCGTTGCCGGGAGCCTTGCTCGCAGTCGGTCTGCTGGCGCCATTGGGAGCATTTGATCAAAGCATCACGCGGTTCGCGCGCGACACCTTCGGTTGGGGCGGCGGATTGATGCTGACGGGCACCGGCGCGATCCTGATCTATGCGCTAAGCGTGCGGTTCCTGACCGTGGCGTACAACACTGTGAGTGGGGGCCTCTCGCGCATGCCCCCCGGCCTCGATGCCGCCGCGCGCAGCCTTGGCGCATCGCCATCGCGGGTACTGGCGCGCATTTACGCCCCTCTGCTCGCGCCGAGCCTTGCGGGAGCCGCCGCGCTGGTGTTCATCGATACCCTGCGCGAACTGCCCGCGACGTTGATCCTGCGACCCTTCAACCTCGAAACGCTGGCGACCCGCACCTATCGGCTGGCGAGTGACGAACGGCTGGTCGAAGCGTCGATCCCCGCGCTGATCCTGCTGGCCGCCGGGCTGCTGCCCGTGCTGGTGCTGAACCGGCTGGGGAAGCGATAGCGGCGTTTTTCCCGCAGAAAACTGTCCAGCCAGCCTGTCAGTTGGGCCTGTTCGGGGCTTGTCCGCCGCCGCTGGAACGTCCACAAGGCCACCCCTATGGCACGCTTCCCATTTTCCGCGATCGTCGGTCAGGACGAGATGAAACTGGCCCTGCTGATTGCAGCGGTCGACCCCAGCATTGGCGGGGTGATGGTGTTTGGCGACCGGGGAACGGGCAAATCCACCGCCGCGCGCGCGTTGGCCGGATTGCTCCCGCCGATCATGGCAGCAGACGGGTGCCTTTACGGCTGCTCCACGCAGGATCAGGCGCGCTATCCCGGCGTGTGCGGCACGGGGAAAATGAAAAGCCGCGCGGTGCCCTTCGTCGACCTGCCATTGGGCGCGACCGAAGACCGCGTGATCGGCAGCCTCGACTTGGAACGCGCGCTGCGGTCGGGCGAAAAGGCGTTTGAACCCGGCCTGCTGGCGAAAGCGCATCGCGGGTTCCTTTACATCGACGAGATCAACCTGCTCGAAGATCACTTGGTCGATCTGCTGCTGGACGTGGCAGCCTCGGGCGAAAACGTGGTCGAGCGCGAGGGGCTATCGGTGCGCCATCCGGCCAAATTCGTGCTGATCGGCAGCGGCAACCCAGAAGAGGGCGAATTGCGCCCGCAATTGCTCGACCGTTTCGGCCTGTCGGTCGAAGTGCGCAGCCCCAAGGACATCGAAGTGCGGATCGCGATCATGCGGCTGGTGGCCGAGAATGAGCGTGACCCCGAAAGTTTCGCCGCGCGCTGGGCGGGGGAAGATGAGAAAATCCTCAAGCGCGTCGCCAAGGGCAAGGCGCGTTTGCCAAAGCTTGAGGCGGGCGATGATGTGCTGCGCGATGCCGCCGAGCTGTGCCTTGCGGTGGGTGCAGACGGGCTGCGCGGTGAACTCACGCTGATGCGAGCGGCGCGCGCCTTGGCTGCGCTGGACGGCGCGAAGTCGGTCACGCGCAAGCATCTGATCGCGATTGCCCCCTCGGCGCTGCGGCACCGGCTGCGGCGCGATGTGCTCGATGAAACCGGCTCAACCGTGCGGATCACCCGCGCGATGGGCGAACTGTTCGGATGAGCCTTACCGATGCCGCCGACCCGCTGCACGACGCGGTGCTGGCGGCGCGGCTGTTTGCTCTCTCCCCGCGCACATTCGGCGGCATGGTGTTGCGCGGGGGAAGCCCGGCGCGCGATGCTTTGGTGGCGGGTTTGGGCGAAGTCGTCGCTCTGCGCCGCCTGCCCGGCCATGTCGATGACGAACGCCTGCTCGGCGGAATTGATCTGGCCGCGAGCCTTTCCGCAGGCCGTCCGATCCGGCAGCGCGGACTGATCGATGAAGCCACAGGCGGCGCGTTGCTCGCCGGAATGGCGGAGCGGATGGACACGCGCATCGCCGGGCGGCTGGTGCAGGCGCTCGATGATGACCGCGCCGCGCTGGTGCTACTCGATGATGCCACCGAGCCCGACGAAGCCCCGCCGGTCAGCCTGACCGAGCGGCTCGCGTTTGCCTGCGAGCTCACCCATTCGCGCGAATGGCGCGCGGTGGAATTGGACGCAGCGAAAGGCACACTCGCGGCAGTCGCGCCATTGGATGATGACGCCCTTCGCGCGCTGGCTGCGACCGCCGCCGCGCTGGGGGTGGATTCGCTCAGGGCGCTGATCTTTGCTGGCGAAGCGGCGCGCGGGCTTGCCGCGCTGGCGGGCCGCGATGCGGCGTCCAAGGCTGATCTGACCGGCGCGGTGCGGCTGGTGCTCGCCCCGCGCGCCACGCAATTGCCGCAGGAAGAGGACGCCGCTCCGCCGGAAGACCAGCCGCCCCCGCCCCCCGATGGCGAACGGGACGAGCAATCCGACAGCGAGCAACAGCAGCAAGAGCTCGACCTCAGTGATATTCTGGTCGAAGCCGCCAAGGCCGCGATCCCGGCAGACCTGCTCGCACAACTCGCCCAAGGCAACGCGCCGCGCCGCTCATCCAGCAGCGGCACCGGGCAGAAACGCAAGGCGGCGACGCGCGGCAAGCCATTGGGCGCGCGTCCCGGAATGCCACGCGGCGGGGCCAAGCTGGCACTGATCGACAGCCTGCGCGCCGCCGTGCCGTGGCAAGCAGTGCGGCGGCGAGAAGCAGGCGCGGGCAACGACGCGGCGATCCTGATGCGCAAAGAAGACCTGCGTATCCGCCGCTTTGAAGAACGCGCCGCGCGGGTCACGATTTTTGCCGTCGACGCCTCGGGTTCGGCCGCAGCAGCACGCCTCGCCGAGGCCAAGGGCGCGGTCGAATTGATGCTGGGGCAGGCTTACGTCACTCGTTCCGAAGTCGCGCTGGTCGCGTTTCGTGGGTCGAGCGCCGAATTGCTGCTGCCCCCCACCCGCTCGCTCACCCGCGCGCGGCGGGCGCTGGCAGAACTCCCTGGCGGCGGCGGCACTCCGCTTGCATTGGGCCTCAACGCCGCGCGTGAAGTGGCCGAAGCGGTGATTGCACGCGGGCGCAGCGCGGCGCTGGTTATCCTGACCGATGGCCGCGCCAATATCGCCGCCGATGGCTCCCCCGGCCGGCCGCAAGCCAAGCTCGATACCGAAGCCGCCGCGCGGGCGATCATGGCGCGCGGGATCGATTCGCTGGTGGTCGACATCTCCGCCCGACCCGGCCCCGAAGGCGCAGAATTGGCCCGCGCGATGGGCGGACGCTACCTCGCGCTACCGCGCGCCGATGCGCGGATGATCCAGGCAGCGATCAACGCCGTCCAACCGATCGGCAAGGCGGCATGAGCAGTCTTGATTGGAACCGCGAAGGCCTGATCTGGCCGCACCGCGATGCCAGCGAATTTATTACGATTGGCGGCGCGCGTTGGCATGTTCAGCGGATGGCGCCAAAAAACAAAAGGGACGGTCCTCCGCTACTGCTGCTCCACGGCACCGGCGCATCGGTGCATTCATGGCGCGATCTGATGCCGCTGCTGGCCAAGAGCAACGAGGTCATCGCCATCGACCTGCCGCGCCACGCCTTCACCACCGGCCACAATGCCTATGCGATGGGCCTGCCCGCGATGGCGGGTGAAGTGGCGGGGTTGCTCAAGCATCTCGACATCACCCCCGCCGCGATCATCGGCCATTCGGCAGGCGCGGCGCTGGCGCTGCAATTGGGCCTCGCCCACGGGTTCACCGGGCCGATTGTCGGCCTCAATTCCGCATTGCGCCCCTTTCCCGGCCCCTTCGCGCAGATCTTCCCGGCGGTGGCGAAGGCATTGTTCATCAACCCGCTGGTGCCGCGCATCTTTGCCAGCACGGTCGATCTGACCGGCGGCGCGGGGCGGTTCCTGTGGCGCTCCACTCACTCGCGCATCAGTGCTGAGGGGCTGGCCTGTTACCGCACGCTGCTGAAGCACCCCGGCCACGCAGGCGGTGCGCTGGCGATGATGGCGAATTGGGATCTGCCCGGCCTACGGGATCGGATGGGCAGCGTCGCCAACCCGGTGCTGATGGTCCACGGCGAAAGCGACCCGGCGATCCCGCTCAGCTGGGCGCGTGAGGCGCAGGGGTGGATGCCGAACGCGCAGCTGGAGGTGCTGGCAGGCCTCGGCCACCTCGCCCACGAAGAAGCGCCCGACAAAGTCGCGGCGCTGATTTCCGCATTTCTGGCGGAGCGGGTATAGACCCCAGTCACGCTAAGCCGCGCTACGGAGACGATGATGGGCAATATGGGCTGGATCGAAATCGTGCTGTTCTACGGCATCGCCATCGGTTTTGGCGTGTGGCAATTCTGGAAAACCGACCGCCTGCTCAAGAAGACACGCGCGGAGAACGCAGCGAAGGCAGCGGCGGAAAATGAGGGCGGGCCGCCTGCTGCTTAAGGGGGGCAATGTCCCCTCCTGTTCGAGCCAATAAAAAAGCTGCCCTTCAGTTAGCGACCCCATAGCGGATATCGGTGTAAGCGATATGGGCACTAGAATTTCAGCTGAGAAAGCACGGCAAAGGATTGATCTACCACCTTCCGCTGAGCAGCCTGATCTAGAGAGGCGTTGGTGGACGAGAGGCTATATTCCCAATCGCATCTCTTGCTCCAGTCGCACGGTTCGCCGAATGCCTTATGTTTCACCAAGATCGTCACGTCGTCATTCGACAGCAAATACATTGGCAAATTATCGAGGTCTTGCATCGTATCACGGATTGGAGCTTGCGCGGCGCGAGAAATAGAAAGGACGGATCCTTCTAATTCGACAAGACTTTCGGCTTGGATTGAGCCACTTCGATCGTAAATCTTGGACCCGGCTGTCGGTCCACCGCAGGCAAAGAGCGGTAACGCGCATGTGACTGCTAACAGTGAGACCAGAAGCCGCATAACTAAACCTTATGCGCTTCAACGGCGATTTTCCACCCAATACCCGCCACGCGCGCCTAACCTTCGCACTCCCCAAAGCCGTTATCCATCTCCTCGTGGCCCCGGACTTGCGTGCCCGCCGTTCAGCTTATCGGCCAAATCCAACCTTCTGCCTCTTGCGGCAGCGTTCGTAAAAGCAATGTTTGCAATAAGTTGAGTCAGTTGATATATTTGCACCCTGTTCGTTCGCCATTCTTTGGGCACCATCTTCGGATAGCCAAAGTGATCGCACGGCGAACGAGGCTGGAAGTGGAATAGAAATTTATAAAGATCTGTGGCGGGATGTAAGGGACCTGATACACGGACTGGTCAGCAAGTGGTTGTTCTAATCGAACATCACAGGCGCCATGTTGTGGTATGCGCTTGCAGGTGTTCGCGAAGCTCGAGGGAGCGTACGCGACATGAAAAGCTTAGTATCTGGAAAGCGTCCCGAAACAGTGGGAACGCTAGGGCAAAACTCGGCGGGCCACGCAAAGACTCGGCCCCCATCCAACGACGTTTCGACCAATTTCGAACCCTTGCTTTCCTGTTGGGAGGTGTTGGACGGTCGAGTCAGGCTGATCCTTTCGCGTGAAGGCGAGTTGATCGCGCAGAGCGCGGGCGCCGGACAGTTCTTCGACCAGGAAGAAGGATTTTCCTTAAAGAACGCTTTGGCTCTTGCGTGCACGCCGTCATCAGACAAACGCCTGCGGCACATTTTCGATGTGGCAGTGGGCGCGGTTGAAACGGTGACGCTGCGAAAACGATCTGGCGACGGGCATTTCATTATCTCCGCCACTGGGATCACTGCGGGCGCCATTGCGGTGTCGATGCGTGTAGCGGACGACGAATTTGTAACCGTGCTCGCAGATCTGGAAGAGGCATTTGGCCTGACCCCCAGCGAAGTGCTCGTGCTTGAAAAACTCATACGCGGGCATGTACCGCAGCAGATCGCAGATGAACTCGAGATCTCTGTTCACACCGTGCGCGCTCACATCCGACACTGCTATGACAAACTTCAAGTCAGTTCACGCGAAGAACTGTGGCACCGTCTTGCGCCGTACCATCTGAACTAGGGCCCTTGTCATAGTCAGCGGCATAAAGGCCGATTTGAAATTTGATCTAAGTTGTAGTTCAAATTGCTAATGTCAGATTTGACTAATCCAATCGGGCGATGCGAATCGGGCCGACTCGGCATACTTAAAAATCCATAACCATAAAACGGGCTGCGGGATCTTCGGATCCATCATCGTGACGATCTCCGCATAGCAGCGGGATTGGCACCGATATCTTGCGTTTTGCGAGGAGTGGCCAAGTGCGACTTTACCGAACCAGCGGCATTTGCCGCGCGATGGCGATTGCGTGCTCCGCAGCCGCGGCAATCGGTCTTGGGCCGGTTCATCATCTGAGCGCGCAAGAGGCTGAGTATCCCTCGAATGCGGACACCCATCCCGGCCAGCTCGTTTTTGCCCGTGAGGTTCCCTATGGCACCGCCACTCGCAGATTTGATCAGGGTGAAGCCAGCACGGTGTCGCTCGATCATTCGGCGCTGATTTCGCATTCCTTGCTGGTTGGGCTTGAGCCGCTGAGTGATGCTGAACAGGCGTCGGTATCAGCGCCGCTGAGCCAAGCCCTCGGCACCACACAATCGGCCCTGCAAACCGGCCTGTCGGCGCTGTCGTCTTCCCGAACATCGGATGGTGATTTCACCCGCGCGGAAAGCGGGGGCACCGGCGTTGGCGGGTTGATCGGTAGCAGCCTTAACGCCTTATCGTCATCGCTTGGCGTGATCGGCAAAGTGCTTGGGGACGGCCAATGACCCATCGCCCTATCATCAAAGCGATCGCAATCGCGGCTGCGTTGACCGCATCTGCTGGCGCGGGCCAAGCGCAGGAACTTCCGGCTGCCCAAGATGAAGTCGTCATCGCGGCGGAAGATGGCAGCGGCAATAGTGGCCGTCTGGCCATCAACATCGCGTCAGGATCGCAAAACCAGCAGGCCGCTGCTGCGACGATTGCGATCGGCGATTTCGCCTCGCAGGCCATTGCGGTGCAGCAGGTCATCGCCAATGCCGACCAGGCAGACCGTGCGACCAGCATCGCAATCGGGCCCGGCGCCCTTTCCAATAACAGCGGGATGGTGAGCATCAACCTCACCGCCGGCAACCAGAACCAGTCCGCCAATCTTGCGGCACTGGTCATCGGCAATCTCGGAGCGGTCTCTGACCTAATGCTCGCCCAGGCGCGCGCTCCAACGGAACCGTCAGGGCCATCTGCCCAAAGCCTCGATCCGCGCAATGACAGTGTCATCGTCGATGACACGGCCTTGGGCGGAAACAGCGGCCTTGTGCAGATCAACCTGATTGGGGGCGAGAGGAATTCCTCTGCCAATACCTTCGCGCTGAACGTTTCGGCCGGGGGAAATCCATAACCCGAAGCAAAGGAGTAAGGATTATGAAAACTGCAATGTTAACTGCTGTGGCAGTCTCGGCGCTGGCGTTTGCCATGCCCGCAATGGCCAGTCAGGACGACGATGAAGGCGGCGCTGATGGCCGTTCGAGCGTTGAGGTCGATCTGCGGTATGCCAACAACATCGACACCAGCATCACGACCGATATCACCTACAACAAGGACGTTGCCCTGCGCGGTACCGTTACCTTGGACGGCGATATCGCAGTGGACAGTTCGGCTGTCGCTGTGACTGACGCCAAGCAGTTCCTGACCGGTGTCGTCGTCAACTATCGTGAAGAAAACGAGCTGAACGCTGAAAACGGCTTCGTCGACGAGGTCTTTGGCCCCGGCGTCAGCGAAGCTGGTCAGAACCCGAACGACAATCTGACCGACGGCGTGGTGCAACCTCAGATCCGGGCCGGGTTCTTTGCTCCGATCGTCAACACGGTGGACACGTTCAACGTGGATTCGTCGGGCAATGTCGGGGTCAACCTGGCGGCAGGTTACTTCAACATGCAGATGAACAGCGCTTCGATCGCGGTGTCGGAAGACAGCAACGACGAGGCTTCGGGCGGTTGGGCAGAAGCGTCCACCACCGGTCTGCAATCGTTGATCGGTGTTCGCCAGTTCGCAACGCCGGGCGATGTGCTTAACGAAGATGATCCCGAAGAAGGTGGCGGAAGCAACAATTTCCGCGATCGCAACACGGTGTTGGGCGCAACCATCACCGGTTCGGGCAACATCGGTGTCAACGTTGCAACGGGCAGCCTGAATCAGCAGGCCAACCTGCTGACGCTGGCAACGGCTTCCAACGCCGATCTGGCAGAGGCCAATGCCGGGCTGATCCAGACGGCGCTGCTGAGCGGTGTCGAGCAACAGGATAGCATCAACTCGATCAGCGGCCTCGATGTGTCGGGTGCGTCCGGCAATATCGGCGTGAATATGGCGGCTGGTGTCGGCAATCAGCAGCTCAATTCGCTGACGATTGCTGCGTCACAGGGTGGTGCTCCTGACGGCAATGGCGGTGGTGGCGACCCCAGCTAACGCGCGTCGTCGTCGGGCGGGGAGGAAGAGAGTCCCTTACACTCTTCCTCCCCAATCCCCCGTCGCATTGCGACTACGGAAACGCTGCGCTGATGGTCAGTGCAGCTGCCCTCTACCCGAAGCAAAGGTAGTCCATTCGGTGTTTCATAATCACGCCTTCCGGTCAAACCCACGTGCAGTCGTGCTGTCGCTTACGGCTGCATTTGCGCTGGCCGGGTGTGCGAACGCGCCGGCTGAAAAGACGCCGGTATGGCTGGGACAATTGGTCAACGGAGCGCCGACGCTGAGCGCGCGCCCGGTCAGTTGGAAGGCGATGAAATTCGAGGATCTCGTCCGTCAGCAGACAGATTTCAGCTGCGGAGCCGCCGTCATGGCGACGATATTCAACGGCGCTTATGGCTATCAGACGACCGAGCGCCAGGTGCTGGTCAACATGCTGAAGGTCGCTGATCCCGATACTGTGCGGCAGAAGGGATTTTCGCTGCTGGATATGAAAACCTACGCGCAATCCGTAGGTTTGAACGCCGAAGGATACCGGATCGACTATCCGGCCTTGGCCCAGCTTAATATCCCGGTGATCGTGTTGATCGACGTGCGGGGATACAAACACTTCGTCGTCGTCCGCAAGGTATTCGGCGATCAGATCGCAATTGGCGATCCAGCGCTGGGCAATCGTACGATGACGCGGGCGCAGTTTGAACAGGCGTGGAACAATATCGCGTTTGTGGTGATCGGCGCGAACTACGATCCGGACAACGTCCTGATCGATCCGCCTTCACCGCTTTCTGCCCGGCAATTGCTGCGAACAACCGCGAGCCTTCCGGCCGCCCAAGCCGCCGAGTTCGGCTTTGCGCCCGGTTACGATTTTTCGTTTTGAGGAGGATGCCATGAAAACATCACCAAACCCCGGCCCCATCCGCAGATGCACAGGTTCAATCCTTGCCGTGGTTGGCGCGGCTGCGATGGTCATCGTGCCGGTTTCCGCAAACGGTCAGGAGCGCGGCCTTCTGGCAGCGCAAGGGCTTGCGCAATTGGGCGCTCCGATCCCTGATGCGGAGCTGGAAGGCATTCGAGGAAAATTCATCCGGCCGGATTCGATTTCGTATTTCGGCATTTCAATGCTGACCAGTTGGCAGGATGAAAACGGCATCACCACCGTCGCCCGGTTGGTGTTCAACGTCGATTTCCTCAATTCGGGCTCCGACGGAAATCCTGTCCCGCAGCTGATGATCGGCTGGCTGCGTGAAGGCGATCCAGCGATGGACGTGACGGACAGCCACAGCGGCTACACGCCGCTGTTCACGGCGCAGCAGGTGTTGCCGGTGGGCGGGCTCGGCACAACGCAAGGCGCGGCGCAGGCCAATGTCATTGCAGGCGCCGACAACTCTGCGCGCAACAGCTTGCAGATCGCGCTGGTCCCGACGTCGCAGATTGCACGGTTTGACGGATCGAGCCTGACGGCGATCGATGCCAGCACCGGGTTCAGCTTTGCCGATGGCGATGAGCTGCAATTCCGCCTCGGCCCCAATGAGCTTGGCTTGGCGCTGTCCGGCAATCAAGGCGGCGATACAGCCTTGCAGAATATTGGCGGCGATTTCGGGCGGTTGTTGCAGCAATCGATGATCAACAGCGACGGCAACACCGTGCTCAACACCAGCGCGATCATCATCGGCACTGATATGACCGGCGCAGGATTTGATGCGGTTCGCGCGACAGAGGCGTTGTCGGCGATGAAGGGCCACGGGTTCTGATCATGCGCATTGGGGGCAGATCAAAGCACGCTCGGTTCGCAGCTTTCAGCGCGGCGGCAGCGGCGCTGGCTGTGGCAGCCAGCGTTCCGGCCAGCGCCGACAACACCAGCAAGCAATTCGCTGTCGAAGGATCGGGCAGGCTCGATTGCGCTGCATTCACGGCGGCGCGCGCCGACAAGGGATCAGCAGAGTATCAGCGCCTGATCGGCTTTGTCGAAGGGTATCTGAGCGCGGCCAACCGGTATGAACCCAACACTTTCGATCTGTCGCCGTGGCACAATGCCGCCGCCTTCGACCTGATCCTCGACAAGCATTGTTCGGAACATCCTGACGATATCATCGTGTCCGTGGTGCAAAAGATGGTGGGCGCGTTCCGGCCCGTTCGCATTGCCGATTTTTCGCCGCTGATCGAGGTTGGCACGGGTGAGAACCGGGCGTTTGTCTATCAGACGATCCTCAAACGCGCGCAGGCAGCCCTTGGCGCGCGCGGGCTTTATCGCGGCGAAGAAGACGGCGTCTATTCGCCCCAGATGCGCGATGCTTTGCGCGCGTTTCAACGCAGCGCCAATCTTTACGAAACAGGCGTGCCGGATCCGGCAACCCTGTGGACTTTGCTGAACCCGTAACACGGGCAGCGTCGATGATGCGGGTCGCCTTGTAAGGGAGGGAAGGCTATGATTGAGCAACGTCTGATCCGGGCTTTGGCGTTGGGGAGCGCCGCATTGATTGTTATGCCCAGCGCCGCCCAAGCGCAGGAACGTGACGCCGAAATCGAGGCGCTAAGGGCTGAGGTGGCGGAATTGCAGGCGCGCGAGGCTGAAAGCAACGCCCGGCTCAAAGCGCTTGAGGATCGGCTGCTACGGCTTGATGTTCAACCAATCACGCTTGACGAGGCGGTGACCATCCGCGGGCGGTTTGCAGAACCAACCAGCCGCGCGATGACCCTCAACCCTGCGCTTGACCAGTTCCGGCAAGATCCGCCGTCATATCCGCTCGAAAAGTCAGGCGGCTTTGCGGCCATTCAAGATGTGAAGCCAGACCAGCCATCCGGCGAAGATCCGGTGCAGAAAGCGCCCGACCCGACCGAGGCTGTGCAGGATATCGTGCAGCAGCAACAGGGCACCCAACGCAGCCGCTTTGGCGCGGAATTTTCGTTCGGCTATTCGCATTTCGGCGATGCCCGGATCAACCTTGACGGGTTTCTGGCGCTGGACGCGATTTTCCTCGGCACGATCAGCATCGACGAAGTGGACGCCGATATCTTCACGTCGGACCTAACGCTGCGGTATGGCGTCAGCGACAGCCTGTTTATCGATGCCAGCATTCCGTTCCTGTATCGCACATCGAACTTTCGCAGCGGCGGTGCAGGCGGTGCCGCCAATCAACCGGTCGAAACACGGGTCAGCGATCAGGGACTGGGCGATATCAGTTTCGGCGCCAGCTATCAGGTGCTGGCCGAAACCGCGCGCCGCCCCAACATCGTGGTCAGTGCGCGGGTGAAGCCGCCGACGGGCCGGGAACCGTTCGGGATCGATTTTGTCGAGGTTGAGGGCAGCGAAGGCAATCTGCAAGTGCCGCAGGCGCTGGCGACTGGCAGCGGCGTGTGGGGTGCATCGCTTGGCGTTTCGGCTCTCAAGACCATCGATCCGATGGTCGTGTTTGGCAGCATCAATTACTTCCGCAATTTCGAACGGGGCTTTGCCGACATTGATGAAAACCCCGGCGAGCAACCCGGCCGGGTTGCAATCGGCAATGCGTTGCAATTCGGCGCAGGGCTTGCCTATGCATTGAACGAAAGTTCCAGCATCTCGATGTCGTATTCGCAGCGCCTGGTCGAACGGTCGCGGCTCAAGCTGGATACGGCTGAAGATTTCCAGCGTGTGATCGGCAGTCAGGCCAACATCGCACTGGTCAATCTGGGCGCGACCTTTACGCTTGGGCAGAACATCTCTCTGGTCACGACGGTGGGCATCGGACTTACCGATGATAGCCCTGACATGGTCGTCGGGGTGAGAGTGCCGTATCGGTTCTGACAGCGATGGCGGATGAAGCGTAGGAAAAAAGCCAAGCCCGGTGAAACGCACGGGGCGACGGAGGGGGGGGCTCGCGCCCCTCCCGGCCTAACCTTTCCGTCGCGGCATCCGATACGGCAGCATGAACTGCACCAGCGGCGATGAAAACCGCTGCATGTCGAGGCTCTCCTGCACCGTCACCACTTCTTCACCGGCAAAGCGCGAAGCGAGTTCGGAGCGGGCGTAGAACGGCGTGTCCTCCCACGTGCGGCGCACTTCGGCCACGCCGATGTCGGACCTTGTGCGGCGCGCCACGCCCCATTTGCTGCGCGGCAGGTGTGCGATGGGCGGCAGATCGACCGGTTCGGGCACCGCGTCGCGATCAAACCGCAGGGCGCTGGCAAACAGCGAGCCATCGCCGCGCTCGCCTTCGTAACAGACCAGCGCGCCTTCATTCAGATGGGCGCGCGACCAGTGCCAGGTGTTAAAGCCTTTCTCCAACGGCTCGCTGCCGCGATTGTGGTCGAGATAGGCCTTGCCGCTCCACGACACGCCAGGCGACGTCATCTCCACCTCGATCCGCGCACGCGGGGCGAGGCAGTGCCAAATGTGGTTCTCCTGACTGTCGAGCGCGAAGGCGACCCGGTTCAATGCCTCGGGGTAAACCCGCACGCGCCCAACCACCGGGCGCTGCCACGGCACGAACAGGCGGGTGTCACCTTCGACTATATCGATGGTGAGCGCGCCGTTCTCCCAGCGCACACTACTTGGCCCGATCATCAGATTGCTCGCATCACGCTCCACTGCGCCGCTGCCGCGCTCGGTCATCACCCAGCGGTGCTGCGGGCCATAAAGCGCGACGTTGAGCGAAGTATGGTTGAGCGGTTCGCTGCGCCCGCTCTTCTTGTAATAGGGTGAGAACACGCTGCCCAAAAAGGCGATGATTGTCAGCCCGTGCTGCCCGTCCTCGCTGATGGCATCGACATACCACCAGCTGTAACCGCCCGCCGGGATGGCTTCATCGAAGCGAGGTCCTTCTCGATCACCCGCGCTGCCAGCTGCCCGGACAAGGCTGCCATGGGCACCCCAGCCGCCGGATGGGTCGCCCCGCCCGTGCAATAAAGACCGGGCAGCCGGGTCTTGGGCCCCTGCCGCTGGAAAGAGGCCGCCCAGCCGTGCGACGCTCGCCCATAAAGGGCGCCGCCCGTGGCCGGGAAGAGGGCTTCCCAATCCTGCGGGGTCATCAGCTGGTGCGGGGCCGGATCTTCCAGTGTCAGACCGCAACGCTTCAGCGTGGCCATCATGGCGTCGGTGCATCGGGCTCTCTCCTCGGGTGTATAGTCGTGGGCGTCGCCGTTGGCGGGCGCGTTGACGATGATCTGGATGCGTTCACGCGTTCCGATTGGGGGCGCGGCGCTGGCGTGCGCACCGCGATCGGTGGCGCACAGGTAAACGGTTGGATCGGACGGCGGCTGGCCTGCGGCAATCTCGCGGAATTCGCGGGCGTAATCGGGCGAGAAAAACACGTTGTGGTGGCTGAGGTCGAACCCGCTCGTCTCGGCATGGGCGTACCACACCATTGCCGAGAGTGAGCGTTTGGCGGGCGGCACCTGCGGCACAGCCCGCGCTGCGCCTGCACCAAACCGCGCAGTGGCCAAGGCGGCGGGATCACCGTTGCAGATGACGATATCAGCGGGGATGACTTCGCCCGATGCCAGCCGCACCCCGCTCACGCGGCCATTATGCGTGAGCACCTCGGACACTGGCGCATTGGTGCGGATGCGCGCGCCTTGGCGTGTCGCAAGCCCCGCCAGCGCCTTGGCGAGCGCATGGATGCCGCCTTCGATCAGCCACACGCCGCGCGCCTCCACGTGCGCGATCAGCATCAGCGTGGCGGGCGCGGCAAACGGCGATGATCCGCAATAGGTGGCATAGCGGCCAAATAATTGCTGCAAACGCGGGTCTTTGAAATGCTGGCCGAGCGCGTTCCACATCCCATCAAACGGGCGCATCGCGAGCATATCGCCCAGCTTCCACGGCCCGATCCGCCACATCATCGGCAGCGGCGTGCTGGCCTTGTCGCCGCGCAGGAACGGGTCTTCGAGCACGTTGAAGATGCGCTGCGCTTCATGGCGGAAATTGCGGTAACCGCGCGCCGCCCCGGCCCCGGCAAAGGTGCCGATGGCGTCTTCGCTGCGCAAAGGATCGGCAAACAGGTCGAGCCGTTCGTCCGGCCCCCACGCATGGCGCGCGATGACTTCGGCCTGAGCGATGGTCACGTGATCTTCCAGTCGCGCGCCGCAGGCGGCGAACACCTCGTCGAACACGTCGCGGTAAGTGAACACGGTTGGCCCGCCGTCAATCTCGGCGCCATCCACCGCCACGCGGCGCGCTTTCCCGCCGACCCAGCTTTCTTTTTCGAACACAGTGACGTCCGCGCCGCGCGCCGCCAGCAGCGCGGCGCTGGTCAGCCCGCCAATCCCTGCCCCGATGACGGCGACTCGCGCGTTCACCCGTCTTCCCCTCATTCAAATCCCGCGAATATCATTGACCTTACCATGTCATCTGTCCAATTGTTTAGACATATGATGTGTGAAACTTCTTGTTCGTGAGCAATTGGGCCGCCTTGCGGATCGGATGGATCGCCCGGCGCAACGCGGTGTTCGCCAATCCCCGCTTTCAACATTGGGCCGCGCGCTTGCCGGTGATCCGCTGGATCGCGCGGAGCCGCGCCGATGCAGCGTTCGATCTGCTGGCGGGCTTTGCCTATGCGCAGGTGCTGCGCGCCTATGTCGAAGGCGGGTTGTTCGATGTGTTGCACAATGGCCCGCTGAGCGCCGCCGCCATTGCGCCGCGCATGGGCCTGAGCGAACAGGCGACGTTGACCCTTCTCCGCGCCGGGCGGCCGCTGAAACTGTCCGAAGAAGCCGCGCCTGACCAATGGATGCTGGGAGAACAAGGCGCTGTATTCGCTGCCAATCCCGGCGTGCAGGCGATGGTACGGCACCACCGACTGCTCTACGCCGACCTCGCCGATCCGATGGCCTTGCTGCGCGCCGACCGGAAGGAGCCGACCGATCTGTCGCGCTTCTGGACGTATGCGGGCGCACTGCAAGGCGCGACCGAGCGCGGCGAGGACACCGCCGAATATTCGCAGCTGATGGCCGCATCGCAGCACTTTGTAGCCGATGAAGTCCTGGCTTCGGTCAGCTTCAAAGGGGTCAAACGGCTGCTTGATGTTGGCGGCGGGCATGGCGCCTTCCTCAAAGCGATCGGCACGGCGCACCCGCATCTGAGCCTCGGATTGTTCGATCTGCCAGAAGTCGTCGCCACTGGTGGTCCGGTGCTGGCGGCGGCAGTGGGGGAGGTGCGTGTCTCCACCCATCCGGGCAATTTCTTCAGCGATTCCATACCTCAAGGTTACGATCTGGTATCGCTGATCCGCATCCTGCATGATCACGATGATGCGCCCGCGCAGTCGCTGCTTGGCAATATCCGCAAGAGCCTCACCCCCGGCGCACGGCTGCTGATTGCCGAGCCGATGGCGCGCATCCCCGGCGCTGAACCGATGGGGGAGGCGTTTTTTGGCCTTTACCTGTGGGCGATGGGTTCAGGCCGCCCGCGCAGCCCGGCGGAAATCATCGCCATGCTGCGCGCTGCGGGCTTTTCAGCCGCTCGTCCCGTCGCAACAGCGCAACCGGTCAACGCAAGCATTATCATTGCGCAAGCCTGAGGGAAACTTGTCCAAATTATTTGACAGTCAAATACGTAAGGCGTAGCAAACACTCGGCAGAACGTAGCTGCGGAGTTTTCGACTCGGCAAAAGCAGCGCGAAAAGCCTTCGGGGGAGACCGACATAATGCATACGCTGGCCGTCATTCTCGAAGCACCGGAGCGCATGGCGCTCCGTTCGCTCGAGATGAAGCCTGTGGAAGCATCAGATGTCGTCGTAGAAATCACCTTCAGCGGGATCAGCACCGGCACCGAAAAGCTGTTGTGGACCGGGCGGATGCCGCCCTTCCCCGGCCTTGGTTACCCGCTGGTGCCCGGTTACGAATCGGTTGGCCGGATCATCGACGCCGGCAACGATGCGCGCGGACGGGTTGGCGATTGGGTGTTCGTACCCGGCGCCAATTGCTACACCGATGCGCGCGGCCTGTTCGGCGGCACGGCCAAGACAGTGATTGTCCCGTCGGCCCGCGCCCTTCCCATCCCTGAACATCTCGGCGAATCCGGCGTGCTGTGCGCGCTGGCCGCCACGGCGCTCCATGCGATCAAGGGCGGCTTTGCCCGGCGTGAGGCGCTGCCTGACCTGATCATCGGCCACGGCGTATTGGGCCGCCTGCTCGCCCGGCTGACGGTGGCGATGGGCGGCAAAGCGCCGACCGTGTGGGAAACCAACCCCGCCCGCCGCACCGGCGCGCTTGGTTACGACGTGATTGATCCCGCCGCTGATGAGCGCCGCGATTATCACGCCATCTATGATGCCAGTGGCGATGCAAACCTCATCGACACGCTCGTCACCCGCCTCGCCAAAGGCGGCGAGATCGTGCTGGCAGGCTTCTATTCCGACCGTGTGAGCTTCGCCTTCCCGGCGGCTTTCATGCGCGAAGCGCATTTCCGCGTGGCCGCCGAATGGCAGCCGGGCGACCTGGCTGAAACCCGCGCGCTGATTGAATGCGGGCGGCTCGATCTCAAAGGGCTCATCACCAACCGGCGCCCTGCCGGTGAAGCGACGGAGGCCTACCCACAGGCCTTCACTGACCCTGATTGTCTTAAAATGGTTCTCGATTGGAGCGAATGCTGATGACCGTGCTTGATACCCAAACGGCAGCTTTGCGCGAAGAAGCCAGCTTTGAACCCGATCCGGTTCACACCGGCGAAATCAAAAGCGAAACGCAGGTCATTGCGATCTACGGCAAGGGCGGTTCGGGCAAAAGCTTTGCGCTGTCGAACCTCAGCTACATGATGGCCCAGCAGGGCAAGCGCGTGCTGCTGATCGGGTGCGATCCGAAATCCGACACTACCAGCCTGCTGTTCGGCGGCAAAAGCTGCCCGACGATCATCGAAACATCGTCGAAGAAAAAGGCCGCTGGCGAAGAAGTCCGCATCGAAGATGTGTGCTTCCAGCGCGACGGCGTCTTCGCGATGGAACTCGGCGGGCCTGAAGTTGGGCGCGGTTGCGGTGGTCGCGGGATCATCCACGGGTTCGAACTGCTCGAAAAACTGGGTTTCCACGATTGGGGCTTTGATTACGTCCTGCTTGATTTCCTCGGCGATGTGGTGTGCGGCGGGTTCGGCCTGCCGATCGCCCGCGACATGTGTCAGAAGGTGATCGTGGTCGGATCGAACGATCTGCAATCGCTCTATGTCGCCAACAATGTCTGCCAGGCGGTGGAATACTTCCGCAAGATGGGCGGCAATGTCGGCGTGGCGGGCATGATCATCAACAAGGATGACGGCACCGGCGAAGCCCATGCCTTCGCCGAAGCGGTCGGCATCCCGGTGCTCACCGCGATCCCCGCGAACGAAGACATCCGCCGCAAGAGCGCGAATTACCAGATCATCGGCATCCCTGGCGGCGAATGGGCGAGCCTGTTTGAAGACCTCGCCGTCAACGTCGCCGAAGCGCCCCCGGTACGCCCCACCCCGCTGACGCAGGACGGCCTGCTCGGCCTGTTCAGTGCCGACGTGACCGGCGCCAATGTCGAGCTCGTCCCCGCGACGCAGGCCGATATGCGCGGCGGCGTGTTTGAAACCCGCCCCAGCCTCGAAGTGATCTACGACGAAGCATGAGCAGCCATAACGCCTTTGAGCCCTCGCGCGCCCCTGACCGGATCGAACTCGATACCGGCGCGGCTGCTGGTGGCGCATGTTCTTCCAAGGACACGATGCTCGATGCCGCGCGCACTGCGGGCAAGAGCGACATTCTCGATCAATACGCCGCCGATTATCCGGTCGATCCGCAGGCAGGCCCGCATGATCAGCCGCAATCGATGTGCCCGGCCTTCGGGTCATTGCGCGTCGGTTTGCGGATGCGCCGCACCGCCACGGTGCTGTCAGGCTCGGCCTGCTGCGTTTATGGGCTGACCTTCACCTCGCACTTCTACGGCGCGCGGCGCACGGTCGGCTACGTTCCGTTCTCCAGCGAAACGCTGGTCACGGGCAAGCTGTTCGAAGACATCAAGGAAGCGGTCGAAGGCCTCGCCGATCCTGCCAATTACGACGCGATCATCGTCACCAACCTGTGCGTGCCCACCGCGAGCGGCGTGCCGCTGCGGCTGCTGGGCAAGGCGATCAATGGCGTGCGGATCATCGGCATTGATGTCCCCGGTTTCGGCATTCCGACCCACGCCGAAGCGAAAGACGTGCTGGCGGGCGCAATGCTCAATTACGCGCGCGAGGAAGTCGCCGCTGGCCCTGTCGCCGCGCCGCGTGAGCGGTCTGACCTGCCGACAGTGACACTGCTCGGTGAAATGTTCCCGGCTGATCCGGTGGTAATCGGGCAAATGCTCGCACCGCTCGGCCTCGCCGCTGGCCCGGTTGTGCCGACCCGCGAATGGCGCGAGCTTTACGCGGCGCTCGATTGCGCAGTGGTCGCCGCGATCCACCCGTTCTACACCGCCAGCATCCGCGAATTCGAAGCTGCCGGACGCCCGATTATCGGCTCGGCCCCCGTCGGCGCAGATGGCACCGCGGCATGGCTGCAATCCATCGGCGACACACTGGGCCTGCCGCAGGACAAGGTCGACGCGGTCAAGAACACCATGATCGCCGCCTGCAAGGGCGCGTTGTCCGCGATGCCGATCAAGGGCCGGATCACGGTTTCAGGCTACGAAGGCTCGGAATTGCTGGTCGCCCGCCTGCTGGTCGAAAGCGGCGCTGATGTGCCTTATGTCGGCACCGCAACCCCGCGCACCAAATGGTCGGATCCCGACCGCGAATGGCTCGAAGCGCGCGGTGTCCATGTGCAGTTCCGCGCCAGCCTTGAACAGGACATCGCAGCGGTTGAAGAATACCGCCCCGATCTCGCCATCGGCACCACCCCGGTGGTGCAATATGCGAAATCGCGCGCGATCCCTTCGCTGTATTTCACCAACCTCATCTCGGCACGACCGCTGATGGGCCCGGCGGGCGCTGGCAGCCTTGCGACCGTGATCAACGCGGCGATGGGCAATAAAGAACGTTTCGATGCGATGCGCGACTTCTTTGAGGGCGTCGGCACCGAACATGCGGCGGGCGTGTGGGAAACCCTCCCCGTCGACCGTCCCAAGTTCCGCAAGAAATATGCGGCCCTGAACGAAGCGGCGCGCAAGGCGTCAGAGGCGGTGGGATCATGACCCTCGTTCTCGATCATGATCGGGCCGGCGGCTATTGGGGCGCAACCTATGTCTTCACCGCGGTGAAGGGCTTGCAGGTCATCATCGATGGGCCGGTGGGCTGCGAGAACCTGCCGGTCACCAGCGTGCTGCACTACACCGACGCACTGCCGCCGCATGAACTCCCCATCGTCGTCACCGGCCTTGGCGAAGAAGAGCTTGGTAAGACCGGCACTGAAGGCGCGATGAAACGCGCATGGAAAGCGCTCGACACCGAATTGCCCTGCGTCGTGGTCACCGGATCGATCGCCGAAATGATCGGCGGCGGCGTGACGCCCGAAGGCACCAACATCAAACGCTTCCTGCCGCGCACCATTGACGAAGATCAGTGGCAATCGGCTGACCGCGCGCTGACCTGGCTGTGGACCGAATTCGGCCCCAAGAAAATGCCTGCCCCGCGTGAACGCAAGGAAGGCCAAAAGCCGCGCGTCAACATTATCGGCCCCAGTTACGGCATGTTCAACATGCCGTCCGATCTGGCCGAGATCCGCCGCCTGATCGAAGGCATCGGCGCTGAAGTCGGCATGGTGTTCCCCTTGGGCAGCCACCTCGCTGATATCCGCGACCTCGCCACCTCGGACGCCAATGTCTGCCTTTACCGCGAGTTTGGCCGCAACCTGTGCGAAACGCTGGAGCGGCCCTATTTCCAGGCCCCCATCGGCCTGACCCAGACCACCAAGTTCCTGCGCGCACTCGCCGCCGAACTCGGGCTCGACCCCGAACCGTTTATCGAGCGCGAAAAGCACACCACGATCAAACCGTTGTGGGATCTGTGGCGTTCGGTCACGCAGGATTTCTTCGGCACGGCAAGCTTTGGCATCGTCGCCAATGAAACCTATGCGCGCGGCATCCGCCAGTTTCTTGAAGACGATATGGGACTGCCCTGCACCATCGCAGCGTCGCGCTGCGCCGGGGTGAAGACCGATAATGACGCGGTGCGCACATCATTGCACACCAACCCGCCGCTGGTCATGTTCGGCAGCTATAACGAGCGGATGTATCTGGCGGAAAAGACTGGCGGCGGGTACGGCCCGAGCACGCAGTTCATTCCGGCCAGCTTCCCCGGCGCGGCGATCCGCCGCCATACCGGCACGCCCTTCATGGGTTATTCGGGCGCGACCTATCTGGTGCAGGAAGTGTGCAATGCGCTGTTTGACGCGCTGTTCCACATCCTGCCGCTGGGCACCGAGCTCGACCAGATCGAGCCGACACCGCCGCGCGGCGAGGCCCAACTGACCTGGGACACCGACGCCAAGGCGACGCTCGACAGGTTGGTGGAAGCCCAGCCGGTGCTGGTGCGGATTTCCGCTGCCAAGCGCCTGCGCGATACGGCCGAACGAACCGCGCGCGCGCGCGGCGTAACCACAGTTACCGCAGATTGCCTCGAAGAGGCGCTGCTTGAAGGAGCGGGAGCATGATCATGATGCTCGCCCGTCCCAACCCTTTGTCGCCGCTGCGGACACTGTCCGCGGCAGCACAAGCGAATGCCCTCCCAAAGGGGGCTATCCAATCCACGTGGGGGATCACGCGGGGATGCCGACGGGGGCCTTCGGGTTCTCATTCTCACCCAACTAAGCGGAGACAACCCGATGAATGAACGCATCGCAACTCACCTGACGCCCGAAGAGGCACAGGAAATCCACAAGGGCTTCATGGGGACATTCGTCCTTTATGTGGCCATCGCTGTGGTCGCCCATGGCCTGATGTGGGCTTACAAGCCCTGGCTTTGATCAGATCATGAACGCACGTCGCCTGCACTCGGCAGGCGGCGCGACATTCTGATCATTTTTCTCAAAAAAGGAATTTTCCCATGTGGAGAATCTGGTTCTATTTTGACATTCGCCGCGTGCTCGTGGCTCTCCATGTTGGTCTCGCCGTGTTGGCGTTCACCATCCACTTCATCCTGCTGAGCACGGATCGTTACAACTGGCTCGAAACTGCACCTGGTGCGGCCGCGCCGGCTCAGGCTGCTATCGAATCGTCGGAAACCCCGACGGTCGGATAGTTTCTGGACGAATGTGGGAGGCAGGTTCGCCTGCCTGCCTCCTCATACTTCTTCGATAATTCAACGCCTGCCTAACTGGCGGGGAGGATGGACCTATGGCGCTCCTTAGTTTCGAGCGGAAATACCGCGTGCGCGGTGGCACATTAATCGGCGGCGACCTTTTCGACTTCTGGGTCGGGCCGTTTTATGTCGGATTCTTTGGAGTGACGACGGCGATCAGCGCCTTGCTAGGCACGATGCTGATTTTCGCCGCTGCAACGCAGGGTCCGACACTCAACCCCTGGCTGATCTCGATCAACCCACCCCCGGTCGAATACGGCCTTTCCATGGCTCCGCTGAAAGAAGGCGGGTACTGGCAAATCATCACCGGACTAGCTGTCATCGCCTTTTCATCTTGGGTGCTGCGGCAGGCGGAAATCTCGCGCAAGCTGGGCATGAGCTATCATGTGCCAATCGCTTTCAGCGTCGCGGTGTTCGCCTATGTCACGCTCAACGTCATCCGTCCGATGTGGATGGGCGCATGGGGCAATGGCTTCCCTTACGGTATCTGGACGCACCTCGAGTGGGTTTCGAACGTCGGGTACGCCTTTGGCAACTTCCACTACAATCCCGTGCACATGCTCGCGATCACGTTCTTCTTCACGAACGTCCTTGCGCTCGCCCTGCACGGCGGCCTGGTGCTTTCGGCGGTCAACACGACCGGCGGAACCGACGTCAAGACGCCGGAATATGAAGACACCTATTTCCGTGACTTCATCGGCTATTCTGTCGGCACGCTCGGCATTCACCGGGTGGGACTCTTCCTTGCGCTGAGCGCCGGGTTCTGGAGCGCCATCTGCATCGTCATCTCCGGCACTCTGTATGTCGGCAGCTGGATCGAATTCTGGGATTTCTGGAAGAAGATTCCGATCTGGGCCTGAGAGGAGCACCTGAATCATGGCGACATATCAAAACATCTTTACCCAGGTGCAAGTACAAGGGCCGCCCGAAATGGGCGTCCCGCACCTCGACGGCAGCGAAGGGCGCATTGCGCTCGTCGGACACAACTACTGGATGGGCAAGCTGGGCCAGGCCCAGATCGGCCCCGTCTATCTGGGCCTGCTGGGCACGATCGCACTGGCTTTCGGGTCAGCCGCGTTCCTGATCATCGGGTTCAATTTCTGGGCGCAAGCCGGCTGGAGCCCGCAGACGTTTATGCGTGAGCTGTTCTGGCTTTCGCTGAACCCTCCGGGCCCGGAATATGGCTTCAGCCCGTTCGTTCCGCTTAAGGAAGGTGGCTGGTTCATTCTGACCGGCGCATTCCTCACCATCGCAGTGATGTGCTGGTGGACGCGCACTTACATGCGGGCCAAGGCGCTGGGCATGGGGATGCACATTCCCTGGGCTTTCGCATCGGCGATCTGGCTGTTCCTGGTGCTGGGCTTTATCCGCCCGATGCTGCTGGGTGATTGGTCGCAGGCGGTGCCTTATGGCATCTTCAGCCACCTTGATTGGACCAACAACTTCTCGCTGGTCTATGGCAACCTGTTCTACAATCCGTTCCACGCGCTCTCAATTGTCTTCCTTTACGGGTCGGCAGTGTTGTTCGCGATGCACGGGGCGACGATCTTGGCGCTCGGCCGTTATGGCGGGGAACGCGAGATCGAACAGATCACCGATCGCGGCACGGCAGCCGAACGCGGTGCCTTGTTCTGGCGCTGGGTGATGGGCTTCAATGCCACGTTTGAATCGATCCACCGTTGGGCCTGGTGGTTTGCAGTGCTGACCACGCTGACCGGCGGGATCGGCATCCTGCTCACCGGCACGGTCGTCGATAACTGGTATCTGTGGGCGCAGGAGCATTACTACGCTCCGGAAACCGTCAACTACGATGTGAGCGGCGCAGTCGCAGGCGCATCGGGCCAGTAAGCTAAAGCGCGCCGGGCTGTGATGGCCCGGCAGCTTTCCACTACGAATTGGAATACACGAAACCCGGCTCGGCCCTTGTGGCCCGGCCGGGTTTTCGTTTGTGGGGAGGCGCTAGGGGTTTAGCGGTGCGCCGCCAGCCGGCTGCGTAAGTCGATCAGGTGGAGCGGCAATGATGCGGACAGCGGCAGGGCAATCCACCACCAATCGGCTCCGACCAGTGCGGCCTTCAGCCCCAGCACGATCAGCGCCGCCGGGCCAAGCAGGCCGAGGATCGCGCCCCAGCCCCAGCCGCGCATCAGCCGCAGCCACGCGCCCTCGATCACCAATACGCCAAGGATCAGGTCAGCCGCATGGCCGGAGGCAAACAGCCAGTCCATCAGCCCCGTGCGCTCACTCTTGGTCGCTCCGACCTCAACCGAACGGCGCGTTCAGCTGCACCACCGCCCAATTAAGCGCGCCCGCAAAGCTGACCCACGCGAGGTAAGGCACCAGCAGCGCGGCGGCAAGTTTGGAAAAACGGCCGCAAAACACGATGATGACGAGGATTGAGAGCCACAGCACCGTCAGCTCGTAAAACGCCCAGTCCGGGCGTTGCAGCCTGAAGAAGATCAGGCTCCAGCTGATGTTGAGAAAGCCGTTGAGCGCGAACAGCGCGATCACCCATTCGGCCTTCGCCGCTGTCGGCGCAGCGCGCCACGCGGTGATCCCGGCGATGGTAATCAGCGCATAGATCACCGTCCAGCCCATCGGAAACACCACATCGGGCGGGTTCCAATCGGGTTTGGCCAAGGCCTGATACCACGGGCCAAGATCGGTAATCGTCGCGCCAAGCGCCGCCACGCACAGCGCCATCGCGGTTGCGATGGTCACCGGGATAATCATTAATCTGCTCATGGGCGACCGGTGTAATGACCAGCCCGGTAACCTGCAATGGCTAGCAAGCGCGTGTTACCGCGTTGCAGGCCGCAGACCGAGCAGGTGGGCTGTGTCCTTGATGAAGATCTTGATGTGCGCCAGCGGTTTTGCGCGCACCAGTTTCTTGTGCATGTAGGCCTGCCAGGTCAGTTCCTGCACGTCCTTGTCGTCGCACATCGTGACGAACCGTTCGCGGCGCTTGTCGGACGAATACCAGAAATACTGCATCATCCCGAGCACCCAGAACACCTTGCCGTGTTCTTTCATGAACGCCTTGCGCGCGCCGCGCAGATGCTTGGCCTCCCCGGTTTTGAGGAAGACGGCGGCGGCATCGGCAACGTGACGCCCGCAGACCATCGCGTAATAGATCCCCTCGCCCGAGGCAGGCGCAACCACGCCCGCCGCATCACCGGCGACGATAACGTCCGCACCGTTATCCCAGCGTTTCAGGGGCTTGAGCGGGATTGGCGCGCCTTCACGCCGCAATGTCTCGCAGCGATCGAGGCCCAGGTCATCGCGCATCGTCGCAATCGCGCCGCGCAGGCTGAAGCCCTTGTTTGCGCTGCCCACCCCGATGCTGGCGGTATCGCCATGCGGGAACACCCAGGCGTAGAAATCGGGCGACAAGCGGCCCTGATAATAAACGTCGCAGCGCGAGGCATCGAATTGATCGGTGTTGCGCGGCGGGGCTTTGATGATCTCGTGATAGGCAAACACGCAGGGGATGCGTTCTGCGCCGGGCAGGCATTGCTTGGCCACGGCTGAACGTGCGCCATCCGCGCCGATGACGCAGCGCGCGCGCACGCGTTCAATCGGAGCCCCGCGGCTGCGGCGGAAGGTGACGATCGGATGCGCTTGGTCATCACGCTCAATCTTTTCAAATGTCGCGGTGAGGCGTTCGGCCCCCGAATGGCGGGCGCGTTCGCGCAAGGCTTCGTCGAACTCCTCGCGGTCGACCAGTCCGACATAGCCGATCTCGCCCACCGGCATATCGACGGCGCGGCCCGAAGGCGCGATCATCCGGGCCGAGCGTGCCTTGGCGACCAGCAGGCTTTGCGGAATGTCGAAATCTGCGAGCAAGCGCGGCGGAATCGCCCCGCCGCAAGGCTTGATCCGCCCGCCGCGCTCGATCAGCAGCACCGAATGGCCGGCCAGCGCCAGATCAGTCGCCGCGGTCGAGCCGGAAGGGCCGCCGCCAATGATGACCGCGTCATAGATAGTCTCGTTCATGCGAACTGCTCCCTCTCCGATTGCTGCATGCTGGCGCGCATTGCTGCCCCGCCGGTCGCCCTGATGGCGAGTATGGCAGCGCACAGAAACGCCGCTGCCTCGATCCCGAATATCAATTGAAACGCTGCGCCATCAGCGCCGAGCATCCGCCGGGCGAGATCCACGCCAACCGCGCCGGTCAGCCCGCCAAGGCCGAAAGCGATGGCCTGCGAAGCGCCCCACACGCCCATGCGCACGCCTTCGCGAGTGTTTTTCCCCGCGCCGGCCAGCCCCATCATCGCGCCAATCGCGGCGACCGCGAACACGCCGTTGCCCAGCCCCAGCACAAAGACGTTGATGCCAAGCGGCCAGCCCGCCCCCGCTACCGCCGCCAGCCCGAGCGCACCCAGCGCCGCCGCCGACATCAAGCACCCGCTCACCACCCAGATCCGCAAACCATCGGGCCGCTTGCCGCTGAACGCGCTGCCGCCGATCCCGGTGACGATCATGCCGAGCAGAATGCCGCTTTGATGCTGCCCGCCCAGCTGCGTCGATTGACCCGGTGTCATGCCAAAGATCAGGCCCGCGAAGGGTTCAAGAATCAGATCCTGCATCGAAAACGCGATCATCGACACGAAGATGAACACCGTGAACCGCCGCGCGGCCGGCTCATTCCAGATTTCGGCGAGCGCGGCGCGGAAATCGGGCGCGGTGCCATCCTTGGCCGCGTTGCCGAACCGGCCCGCCTGCCGTTCCAACCGGACCGTGGCGATCACCGTCAGCGTCACCATCGCCAGCGCCAGTCCGCTTGCGACCACCATCAGACGCTCGAACGAAAACGGATCGATCAGCGCGCTCACTGCAAAGGAAGAGCTGACGATCCCCGCCACCATCATAATCCACGTTACCGCCGCCGCAGCCGCGCGCCGCTGCGGCGCGACACCCGAAGCCAGCAGCGCCAGCGCCGATGTCCCGCCCGCGCCAACCCCTGCGCCAATCAGGCTGTAGGCCAGCACCGCCAGCGCGAACCCAAGCCAGAATGAAGAGCCCATCAGCACCGTCGCCTGCGTCGCCAACAATCCGCCTGCCGCCAGCACCGCCACGCCGCCGATGATCCAGCGGGTGCGATTATTGCCCTTGTCAGACGCATGGCCCCACAACGGCCGGCCAAGCTGCACGGCATAATGCCACGCCACCAAGCCCGCCGGGACCGCCGCGAGCAAACCGAGCTCCACCACCATCAGCCGGTTCAGCACCGTCGTCGCCAGCATCACCAGCGCGCCAATCGACGCCTGCACCAGCCCGATGCGAACAATTGCAACCCAGCCAAACCCGGTGTTCTTCGCCTCAATCAGCGGGGAGGCGAGCGACCCATGCATCAGATGTAGCCACCAAGGCCGAGCGCTGCCGCCAGCATTCCCAGCACATAGAGCGTCACGCCGACGCCGTTGTACCACGGCGCATATTGCTTGGGATCGCGCAGCAGCTTGGGCATTGCCGCAAACTGCGCGGCCAGCACCGCGCCGACGATCAGCGCCGACAGGGTAAAGCCCCAGACGGCCAGCAGCGCGATGACAATCACCTGCGCGCCCGCCATCGTTGCGCAGGCAAAGCGCGCCGCGCCGCTCACGCCCATTGTCACGGGCAGCGATTTGAGGCCAGTTGCCTTGTCGCCTTCCACCGCTTTGAAATCGTTCAACGTCATGATCCCGTGCGCACCAACCGAATAGAGCGCGAGCACAATCAACACTTCGGTGGCGGGCAATGCGCCGAGCATCACGGTGGCGCCGGTGAACCAGCTCAGCCCTTCGTAAGTGAAGCCGACCACTGCCGGCCCTGTCCACCCACTCGTCTTGAACCGGAACGGCGGCGCGGAATATCCCCAGGCGAGCGCGAGGCCGACCAGCCCGGCCACAAACACCAGCGGGCCAAGCAACCAGCCGACCACAGCCGAAATCACGGTCATGATCAGTGCGATATAAAGGCCCCAGCGGCCCGCGATCCGACCTGATGGGATCGGACGATCCGGTTCATTGATGGCATCGACGTGGCGATCAAACCAGTCATTCACCGCCTGCGATGTGCCGCACACCAGCGGCCCGGCCAGCAGCACGCCGCCCGCGACAAACCACCAGCGCCCGTCAAGCCCCGCACCGGACGACACCGCCCCGCACATGAAAGCCCACATCGGCGGAAACCAGGTGATCGGTTTGAGGAGTTCGAGAACATCACGCGGCTTTGGCCGCGCCGAAATGGGCGCATTGCGAGTCGAAGTTACCGAATGCTCCATAATTCAGAAGCTATGCCTGACGCCGCAAAGCGTCAAATTGTTTTGACACTTTCAATCCTGCAAAACCCGATTTTTGCGAAGAAAAACGGGAATGCGCGTCAAATGTGTCCAGTTTGAGATGGTCAGGGAAATTGACAGTGATCGGAATTGGGCGCGATTCGCAGGCCTGCTAGACCCCAGTTAGACCCTGCCTAGACCCCTTCTAGACCCCCTTTTGCCCACACTTAGACCCGGCCCAGAATGACCAGGTCAGCCGGCCTAATCGCCATCACCCGTCAGATTGCCAAGGCCGTAGCGGTGCAATTTGGAATAGAGGCTCTGGCGTGACAGGCCGAGGATTTCAGCAGCTGATGCGCGATTATCCGAGGTGTAGGAAAGCGCTGCTTCAATGCACAAACGTTCAATCAAATCAGTACTTTCGCGCACGATGTCCTTCAACGACATGCGCCCGACCAGATCGGTCAACTGTTCAACCGAGCGCGGCAGATCATGCGCGTTCGGCGGCAAATCGCGCAAACGGCGGCCGACCGGGCGGATCACAAAGCCGTAATAGGCGTCCTCTCCCGAGGTACGAACCGCTGATAATTCAATCTCTTCGCCATCAACATCATGGCCGACCCGCAGCACGGTTGCGACATTGCGGGCCGCTCCGTGTTGGTCAATCTGGCCTTCGATCAGATCAAGATCAATCCCCGGCCGTCCGATCGATTCAGACAGGTGCCGACCGCGCAATTGATCGACGCTAGCGGCCTGTAAAAGCTCAACAAATGCCGCATTGGCCGTGACGATTTCGAGGTTGGCATTGGCCACCACAAAGGCATCGGGCATCTGATCGATCAGATCCAGCACCGGCGAAAAATCGGACACAGGACGATCAGTCGCCAAGGTCATCCGCACCAACAGGAACTGCCCGCGGTCCTGCGTGAACCCGGTGATCGAGGCCATAACCTCACGCGCGCCGCGCGCAATGCGGATCCGCGCGGGGCTGACTGTATCGGAAACCTGCGCCGCACCGACCAGCGCCTGCAACGCTTCGGCAGAGTTTTTATCAATGAAAGTCAGTAACTTCTTGCCCGGGAGACTGCCCGCACGGGCACCCACCAGCAGGTGCGCGGCCGGGTTGGCCTCACGGATGCGCAACGTCGCCGCTTCGATAATCAGCACCGGTTCGGCCGACCGTTCGAACAGCATCCGGTAACGCGCCTCAAGCTGGCGCATTCTGAGGTAATCACGTTCAAGCGATTGCTGCACCTGTAACAGGCGCTGCTGGAGCTTGCCCGCCTCGCGCAGATCGCGGCCAAAGGCGATGCGATTTTCGCCGCCATTCACGCTGAGCACGGCATAGCGGATCGGCACATCGCCGTCGGGCGATGGGTGGTTCACCTGCCGCCAGTGCTGCACCTCACCGCGCCGGGCGGCGGCCAGCATCTCCATGATTTTAGGTCGACTTTCGTCCGTCACCGTCTCAATCCAGTTCATCCCGACCCAGTCGGCAAAGGCCGGGAACTCCCGCGGATCGAAGGCGACATCGAGGATCGTGCCGGTGTCATCTAGCACCAGCGTGACATCGCCAGCGACCATCGCCAGCTTCATCGCTGCATCGGCGTCGAGCGTGTTGAACAGCTCTGCCGCCTTCCCGAACGGGTGCTTGCCTTCAATGGAGTGTTTTCGAGTGAGCATGGGGGCCTGAACTTACCGCAGGGTCAGTGCGCGAGTGGAGGAGGCTTTCACCAGATTATCGGCAATTTCGAGCGCCGCCAAAGCATCTGCTCCGGTGCCGTCCGCCCCAACATCTCTGACTAACATCGGGTTTTCGTTGACCATTCTTCCGCCAACAAACACAATGATATCAGGGTTGGCCGAGACCTTGCGCATCGCCTTAATCAGATTGGCGAGCGCGGCGCTGGGGCAATCGCGGGTCAGCGTCAATCCGACCAGGTCGAACGGCTGGCGTGAAAGGCGGTCGAGCAGTTCTCGGCGCTCCGGTTTAACCAGCGCCTCGCTCTGCCAACCGGCGCGCGCGAAGACCTCTTCGATCATCAGCGCGCCGAAATTGTGGTTATCCCCCGGCATCGGCGAAAACAGCGCGCTGCGCGGCGAATTGAGATAGGCGCGTTCATTCGGGGACTGCGCGGCAATTTCGCGCATCACTTCCTGAAGTCGCCACAAACCCATTGTAACATCGAGGAAATCGCACTCATCGCTTTCCCACATCTCGCCCAATTTGCGCGCTGAGGGGGCAAGCAGATCAAGGCAGACGGTCTCGACACTGACACCGTCGGCGATGAAACCATTGACCTCTTCGAGCAGGCTCGCCGCCTCAAGCTGAAGCGGCATCGTGGCGAAACGCATAGCGTCTTCGTGGCTGATCGGGCGGACATGTTTGCCCTTGGCACCATGCTTTTCGCCGCTGGAATGGGCCATCAAAAGACGGGGGATAATTTCACCTTCGATGATGGTGTTGACGGAATCACCCGGAGCCAGTTTGCCCATCGAACTTTTGCGCCTGACCCGGTCAAGCGGAGCAGAAATCACCCCGCGCAACACTGCCGATCCCGCGCCGAACATGCTCGAAGCCTTGGACTCTCCCATACGTCAGACCCTCCCAGGTCGTGCGGACCAACCTTCCGCAGGAGGTAGTGACCGGCCGCCCTCCAACCGATCTTGGCTCAGATCCCGAAAAGCCAACGACTCAAATCTACGCCTTTTTCTGACGTGGCGCAAATGACCTTACCGTAGATCCCAAATCCGTCAACAAAACTAAACGTCCAATCTAGTTGACACTCAAGTTGGAAAGCGTAATCTTCGAGTCAGAGAGAAAAGGCTAACGCATCAAATGACTCGGACGGATCATGCATCCACGGTCGAACCCGGAACCACAGCGAAGGGGGCGGGCCACGATAGGGGGAACACCAGCGCACTTTACACCGCGCAAGAGCGGCAAAGGCGCGACGAGTCGGTCTGGACGATTGTTCAGGGCGTTTTGGCTCCGGTGCAATTCCTGGTTTTCCTCATCAGCCTCGGCCTGGTGATTCGTACGCTTACGACGGGTGAAGGCGCCTTTGCTGCTGACGTATCGATCGTGATCAAGACGTTGGTGCTTTACACAATCATGATTACCGGCTCGATCTGGGAGAAGGTCGTGTTTGGCAAGTGGTTGTTCGCCCCTGCGTTCTTCTGGGAAGACGTATTCTCGATGCTCGTGCTGGCGCTGCACACGTTGTATCTTGTGTTGCTGCTTGGTGGGATCGGCACGCTGGAACAGCGGATGCTGGTCGCGCTGGCTGGCTACGCCGCTTACATCATCAACGCGGGGCAGTTCCTGTGGAAGCTGCGGATGGCGCGGCTTCAGGGCACGACTTCGCCCCGGGCGGTGACAGCATGAGCCCGCTCGCGGTTCTCGATGGCTGCGCAGCCGAACTCGCCCGCGACACGGCACCCGCCAACGAAGCGCCCCGCCCTGTTCTGCGCGAACGCGGGCAACGCGAAGTGTTCTGCGGGCTGACCGGGATTATCTGGCTGCACCGCAAGATGCAGGACGCGTTCTTCCTCGTGGTTGGATCACGCACCTGCGCTCACCTGCTGCAATCAGCGGCGGGCGTGATGATCTTTGCCGAGCCGCGCTTTGCCACCGCGATCATGGAAGAACGTGATCTGGCCGGCATGCTTGATGCACAGGAGGAGCTCGACCGGGTGGTGACCCGCCTGCTCGAACGCCGCCCTGACATCCGCACGCTGTTCCTGGTCGGTTCGTGCCCGTCCGAAGTGATCAAGCTGGATCTGGCCAAGGCCGCACAGCGCCTCGGCGCGGTGCATATGCCGCGCGTGCGCATCCTGAATTACTCAGGCAGCGGGATCGAAACCACCTTTACCCAAGGCGAAGACGCCTGCCTCGCCGCGCTGGTGCCGGTGATGCCCGCCCTTCCCGCCGATGCGGCAAAGGAGCTGCTGATCGTCGGTAGCCTGCCTGACATCGTCGAAGACCAGTTCCTGCGGCTGTTCGCGGCACTCGGCATCGCCAAGGTCGGCGTTCTCCCCGCCCGCAATGCCCGCGATTTGCCGAGCGTTGGGCCGAACACGCGCTATCTGCTGGCCCAGCCGTTCCTGGCTGAAACCGCGATGGCGCTGGAAAATCGCGGCGCCACGCGGATCGAAGCCTTGTTCCCGTTTGGCGCAGAAGGCACATCCGATTGGATCCGCGCCGCCGCCCGTGAATTCGGGATTGATGCGGCACTGGTTGAACAGGTCATTGCACCGGGCCGCGAACGCGCCCGCATCGCCCTGTCGAAACTCCGCCCGCAGCTGACCGGCAAGCGCATCACCTTCCTGCCGGATTCTCAGCTCGAAGTGCCGCTTGCGCGCTTCCTGCAAGACGAATTGGGCATGGAGCTGGTCGAGGTTGGCACGCCATACCTGCACCGCGCGCACTTGGCCCGCGAGCTTGACCGCTTCGGCCCGCAGGTGCGCATTAGCGAAGGTCAGCATCTTGAACGCCAGCTTGACCGCGTGCGCGCTGACCGGCCCGACATCACAGTGTGCGGTCTTGGCCTTGCCAACCCGCTCGAAGGCGAAGGCCTGACCACCAAGTGGGCGATTGAACTCGTCTTCTCGCCGATCCACGGTTTTGACCAAGCCGCCGATCTCGCCGAACTCTTTGCCCGGCCGCTGCGGCGCCGGGACATGCTGGAGGTATAGGCGATGCAACTGGCTGTCTGGACTTACGAAGGCCCGCCCCACGTTGGCGCGATGCGCGTGGCAACCGCGATGGAGAAGCTCCATTACGTGCTGCACGCGCCGCAGGGCGACACCTACGCCGATCTGCTGTTCACGATGATCGAGCGGCGGTCAAAGCGCCCGCCGGTCACATACACCACGTTTGAAGCGCGCGATCTGGGCAAGGACACCGCGCAGATTTTCCAAGATGCCGCACGTGAGGCCGTTGCCCGGTTCAATCCGCAGGCGATTATCGTCGGCGCTTCGTGCACCGCAGAATTAATTCAGGACGATCCAGCTGGCCTGTCCGAGGCAATGGATCTGCCCTGCCCGGTCATCGCGCTCGAACTGCCAAGCTATCAGCGGAAAGAGAACTGGGGCGCGTCCGAGACGTTCTACCAGATCGTCCGCAAGCTGGCTGACAAGACATTGGTGCGTGAACCCAGAGAGGGCCGCAAAGCGCGCGCCAATATCCTTGGCCCCACGGCTTTAGGTTTCCGCCACCGCGATGACTTGGTGGAAATTCGCAAGATTCTCGACCAGCTGGGGGTTGAGGTCAATCTCGTCGCCCCGCTGGGCGCAACCCCTGAGGACATCAAACGGATCGGCGCGGCCGATTTCAACATCGTCCTCTACCCCGAAATCGCAGATGAGGCGTCCCGCTGGCTCGAAAAGAATTTCGATCAGCCCGCGGTGCGTACCGTCCCTATCGGCGTAGGAGCTACCCGCTCCTTCATCGCCGACGTCGCCGAGTTGGCAGGTGCAGATCCCACGCCTGCCCTCGGCGACACCTCTTCAAGGCTCCCGTGGTGGAGCCGGTCGGTCGATTCGACCTACCTCACATCGAAGCGCGTGTTCATCTTTGGCGATGCAACCCATGCGGTCGCCGCCGCCCGGATCGCGCGCGAAGAACTGGGCTTCGAAGTCTGCGGATTGGGCTGCTACAGCCGCGAATTCGCCCGCGAAGTCCGCGCCGAAGCTGCGCGTTGCGGGGTCGAGCCGCTGATCACCGATGATCACCTTGCAGTGGAAGATGCGATCGCTGCCGCCGCGCCTGAACTGGTGCTGGGCACGCAGATGGAACGCCACATTGCCAAGCGGCTTGGCATCCCCTGCGCGGTGATTTCCGCCCCGGTGCATGTGCAGGATTTCCCCGCGCGCCATTCCCCGCAGATGGGGTTTGAAGGCGCCAACGTGATCTTCGACACCTGGGTGCACCCGCTGGTGATGGGGCTGGAAGAGCATCTGCTCACCATGTTCCGCGATGACTTTGAATTTTCGGACGAAGCAGGCGCATCGCACCATGCTGCGCATTCGCCGCGCAAGGCATCGGTTCAGGCAGAGCCCGTGGCGCCCGTCGCCGACATTCCCTCGCCTGCGATGGCGGATGCCGCAGCAACCGGCTGGACCGACGAAGCCGAGCGCGAGCTCAAGAAAATCCCGTTCTTCGTGCGCGGTAAGGCTCGCCGCAACACCGAAGCTTTCGCCGCTGCCGATGGCCGCGCGCAGATCGATCTCGAAACCCTCTATGACGCAAAGGCGCATTATGCACGGTAATGTCGCCTCGCCCGCCACGGTTGATCCGCATGCACCCGTCCGGGTGGTGATCGTCACGCTCGACAATCATCTCAAAGGCGCGGTCGACCGGGCTGACAGCGCGCTGGTACCCGACGGCATCGATCTCAGCCTGTTCGCCGCATCTGAATGGGGCAGCGATGCAGGCGAGTTGGAAAAGGCCAAGGCTGCCATTGCCGAGGCTGACATTGTCATTGCGACGATGCTGTTCCTCGATGATCACATCCGTGCGATCCTGCCAACATTGGAAGCGCGGCGCGAAGAATGCGATGCGATGGTGTGCCTGATGTCGGCGGGCGAGGTGGTCAAGCTGACCAAGATGGGCGGCTACCGCATGGATGCGCCGGCCAAAGGCCCGCTCGCTCTGCTGAAAAAGCTGCGCGGCAATGCTGGCAAACCGGGCAGCAATTCGGGCGCAGGGCAGATGAAGATGCTGCGCCGCCTGCCCAAGCTTCTCAAGTTCATTCCCGGCACCGCACAGGACGTGCGCGCCTATTTCCTGACGCTGCAATATTGGCTGGCGGGTTCGGACGAGAACGTCGTTGCGATGGTGCGCGCGCTGATTGACCGGTATGCGGCGGGTGAGCGGATGTATCGCCGCGGCATCACCAAGGCCGAAGCGCCGCTCGAATATCCGGAAACCGGGGTCTATCACCCGCGCACCCAGCAACGGATGTCCGAAAGCCTCCGCCTGTTGCCGCGCGAAGAGGGCCAGCATGGCACGGTCGGGCTGATCCTGCTGCGGTCATACCTGTTGGGCCGCGACTGCGCGCATTATGACGGCGCGATTGCCGCGTTCGAAGCGGCGGGATTGAAGGTCGTGCCGGTGTTCGCCAGCGGGCTCGATGCGCGCCCGGCGATCGAAGCGTTCTTTATTGGCCCCGATGGCAAGCCGACCGTGGATGCCATCGTCAACCTCACCGGCTTTTCGCTGGTCGGCGGCCCGGCTTACAGCGATGCGCAGGCGGCACGCGAGATTCTGGGTCAGCTCGACCTGCCCTATCTCGCCGCCCACGCGATCGAATTCCAGACGATTGAGGAATGGGCGCTGCGCCCGCAGGGGCTGTTGCCGCTCGAATCGACCATGATGGTTGCCATGCCCGAGCTTGATGGCTCGACCGTGCCGAGCGTGTTCGGCGGGCGTGCGGGCAGCTCGGGCGAAGGCTGCCATGGGTGTGACCGCCATTGCGGGCGTCCCGCTTCGCACAAGGCGCGGCCGATGCAGGCTTGTCCGGAGCGTGCCGAGGCCTTGGCCGCCCGCACCGTCAAACTGATCCAACTGCGCAACAGCGAGCGCGCGAGTCGTAAGCTTGCCATCGTGGTGTTCAACTTCCCGCCCAATGCCGGGGCAACCGGCACCGCAGCCTTTATGGGCGTGCATGAATCGCTCTTCGCCACGCTCGAACGGCTCAAGGCCGAGGGCTATGACGTCGAAGTACCAGCCAGTGTCGATGCGATGCGCGACGCGCTGCTCAAGGGCAATACTGACCGCTTTGGCACCGACGCAAATGTCGCCGTGCGCATCCCCGCCGATGACCACGTCCGGCGCGAGCCGCATCTGGCAGAAATCGAAGCCGCGTGGGGCCCCGCCCCCGGCAAGCAACTGTCCGATGGCGGCCACATCCTGATTCAGGGCGCGCAGTTCGGCAATGTCTTCGTCGGTGTGCAGCCGGGCTTTGGCTATGAAGGCGACCCGATGCGGTTGCTGTTTGAAGGCACCTTCAGCCCCACCCATGCCTTCAGCGCGTTCTACCGCTGGATCCGCGAAGATTTTGGCGCGCACGCGATCCTGCATTTCGGCACGCACGGCGCGCTCGAATTCATGCCGGGCAAACAGGCGGGCATGTCTGGCAAGTGCTGGCCGGATCGGTTGATTGGCGACACTCCCAATTTCTACCTCTACGCCGCCAACAACCCTTCAGAAGGGATGCTGGCAAAGCGCCGTTCGGGCGCCACGTTGGTGAGCTACCTCACCCCGCCGCTGGCGCAGGCCGGGCTCTACAAAGGGCTGGTCGAACTCAAGGTGACGGTTGAACGCTGGCGCACAACCATTGATGATGCCGACCATGCCGTCGAGCGTGCAGACCTTGCGCAATTGGTTTCTGACCAGTGCGAAGCGCTCGACATCAGCTACGCCGACATCGGCGAACTGCCCGCGCGCCTTTATGAAATGGAAGCGTCGCTGATCCCGCATGGCTTGCACATTCTGGGTCGCAATCCCGAAGGTGTTGAGCGCGAAGATATGCTCGACGCCATGATGGAAGCCGCTTCATTCGGTGACACGCCGGGCGACCGCGAAGCGCTGGGAGCAAAACTCGATTCCAGCGACGAAATGTGGTCGCTGATCCACGCACTTGATGGCGGCTATGTCCAGCCCGCCCCCGGCGGCGATGTGGTGGTGAACCCTGATGTGCTGCCCACGGGCCGCAATATTCATGGATTCGATCCGTTCCTGATGCCGTCGGCCTATGCCTGCCGCCTGGGCAGCGAACAGGCCGAACAGCTGATCGCGCGCCACGTTAACGGCGGTGAGCCCTTCCCCGAAAGCATCGCAATGGTGCTGTGGGGCACCGACAACATGAAATCCGAAGGCGTCCAGATCGCGCAGGCGATGACGCTGATGGGCGCCCGCCCCCGGCGCGATTCCTATGGTCGGCTGTGCGGATCGGTGCTGATCCCGTTGGAAGAACTGGGCCGCCCGCGGATCGATGTGGTGATGACGCTGTCAGGCATCTTCCGCGATCTGCTGCCCATGCAGACCCGCATGCTCGCTGAAGCCGCGTTGCTCGCCAGCCAGGCGGACGACGAAACGGTGGAAGCCAATTTCATCCGCAAGCACACGCTGGCGCAGATGGAAAAGCACGGCTGCGACCTTGAAACGGCTGCCTTGCGGGTTTTCTCCAATGCCGAAGGTGCATACGGCGCCAACGTCAATCAGATGATCGAGGGCGGCGTATGGGCTGATCCCGATGAACTCGCCAATGCGTTCGAGATCAACAAGGGATTTGCCTACGGTGTCTCGGGCAAGCCGGTGCAGCAGCGCGAATTGCTGCAAAGCGCGCTCAGCACTGTAGATTTCACCTACCAGAACCTCGAAAGCGTCGAACTCGGCATCAATGACGTCGATCAGTATGTCGACGGGCTTGGCGGCGTGACCCGCTCGGTCGCGCGGGCCAAGGGCGTGGAAACCCCGGTCTACATTCTCGATGCGACGCGCGGCAGCACCAAGGTGCGCACGTTGGGCGAACAGATCGATCTGGAAACCCGCACCCGCACGCTGAACCCCAAGTGGTTCGAAGGTCTGTTGGAACACGGCTACGAAGGCGTGCGCCAGATCGAAGGCCACGTGACCAGCACATTGGGTTGGTCGGCCACCACCGGCCAAGTTGCGCCGTGGGTCTATCAAAAGATTTCCGAGACCTTCGTGCTCGATGAAACCATGCGGCGGCGCCTGTCTGATCTCAATCCGAAGAGCTCAGCCCGGGTCGCCAACCGCCTGCTTGAAGCCTGTGACCGCAATCTGTGGGAGCCTGACGAAGCCACCCTCGCCGCCCTGAGGCTGGCGAGTGACGAACTCGAGGACCGCCTTGAAGGCGTGTTCGCGTGCGAATGAAACAAAGGGATTTGACCACATGAACCTGCACAGCCCCCAATCCGCTTTCAGCCAGCCCGACGGCGATGGATCGGTTCAGGTCCAGCTGGACCCGGAAGACAAGATCAAGGGCGCGAAAGTGTTCGCGGTCTATGGCAAGGGCGGGATCGGCAAATCGACCACCTCGTCGAACCTGTCGGCCGCCTTTTCCAAGCTTGGCCACCGGGTGCTCCAGATCGGTTGCGATCCCAAGCATGACAGCACCTTTACGCTGACCAAAAAGCTGATGCCGACGGTGATCGACGTGCTGGAAACGGTCGAATTCCATGCGGAAGAACTCCGGCCCGAAGATTACATGTTCGAAGGTTATAACGGCGTCATGTGCGTCGAGGCTGGCGGGCCTCCCGCTGGCACCGGCTGCGGCGGCTATGTGGTCGGGCAGACGGTGAAGTTGCTCAAACAGCACCACCTGCTCGAAGAAACCGACGTGGTGATCTTTGACGTGCTGGGCGATGTGGTGTGCGGCGGCTTTGCTGCCCCACTGCAACATGCCGAGCGCGCCATCGTGGTTGCCGCGAACGATTTTGACAGCATCTTTGCCATGAACCGCATCGTTGCGGCGATTGCCGCCAAGTCGAAGAATTACGACGTGCGGCTCGCAGGCGTGGTCGCCAATCGCAGCAAGGATACCGACGAGATTGACCGCTTCTGCGAAAAGGTCGGGATGCCGCGCCTCGCGCACTTCCGCGATGTTGATGCGATCCGCCGCTCACGCCTGAAAAAGTGCACGCTGTTCGAAATGGGCGACGATCCCGAAGTGATCGCAGCGCAGGACGAATATCTGCGGCTCGCTGCAATGCTGTGGGCGGGCGTCGATCCCAGCCTCGCGCAGCCGATGAAAGACCGCGATATCTTCGACTTCCTGGGGTTTGAATAATGGCGACCCGGCTCCCATCCGAATATGATCACCGGCGCGAGGCGCTGGCGACCTATTTTGACAGCACTGCGCGCCAGGCGTGGATCGATCTGACATCTGACGCCAAAGTCAGCGGCATCCGCGCCACGGTGCGCGCTGGGCGCGATGCGATGCGTGCCAACCTGCTGGGCTGGCTGCCGACCGATCTGCGCCGCACAACCGTGCTCGATGCCGGATGCGGCACCGGATCGCTGGCGGTGGCGGCCGCCTGCCGCGGCGCCGAAGTCACCGGGATCGATGTGGCCGCCGGGCTGGTCGAGGTTGCACGTGATCGCACTCCTTCGTTCATCGGCCACGGCCGCATCCACTGGCGCAGCGGCGACATGCTTGACCCTTCACTGGGCACCTTTGCCCATGTGGTGGCGATGGATTCGCTGATCCATTATCAGCCCGAAGACCTCGTTGATGCGCTCAGCCAATTGGCGCAGCGCACCACGGGCAGCATCCTGTTCACCTTCGCCCCGCGCACCAAGCTGCTGACCGCGATGCACGAAGTCGGCAAGTTCTTCCCGAAATCCGACCGTTCGCCTGCGATCGTGCCGGTTAGCGAAGACGATCTGCGCGAACGGCTCGCCCGCCTTTCGGGTTGGAGCATCGGGCGCACACAACGCATTTCGAGCGGGTTCTACACCTCGCAAGCACTTGAGCTGGTGCGCCACGGATGAACCGTCCTGTCCGCCCTGCCCCGCCGCATTGGACAGCGCTGGTTTTCCAGATGCTGCCGTTTGCGGATGCGGCCAGCGTGGACTTGCCTTTGGGCCGCCTGCTGCGCCTCGCGCTGTTTCAGGTAAGCGTCGGCATGGCGATGGTGCTGCTCAATGGCACGCTGAACCGGGTGATGGTGGTTGAACTGGGTACGCCGACCTGGCTGGTCGCACTGCTGATTGCGGTGCCGCTACTGGTCGCACCGTTCCGTGCGCTGATCGGGCATCGGTCGGACACCCACCGTTCGGTTCTTGGATGGCGGCGGGTGCCCTATATCTGGTTCGGCACGCTGATGCAGTTTGGCGGGCTGGCGATCATGCCGTTCGCGCTGCTGCTGCTGGGCAAGCCCGAGGCGTTCAATATCGGCCTGGCCGGCGCGGCGTTCGCATTCCTGCTGACTGGTACCGGCGTGCACGTGACGCAGACCGCCGGCCTTGCGCTGGCAACCGATCTTGCCCCCGAAGACAAGCGCCCACGCGCCGTCGCGCTGCTCTATGTCATGCTGCTGGTCGGCATGATGTTCGCCGCCTTTGTGATTGGCGGGCTGCTGATCGAATATAGCGCGACCAAACTGGTACAAGTCATTCAGGGCGCGGCGGTGCTGACCATCGTGCTCAATGTAACCGCCCTGTGGAAGCAGGAAGCGCGCAACCCGGCCATTACTGCGCCGAACCGCGAAACCCCGACTTTCTCCGCGCTGTGGCAGGCATTCGTCAAGGATGGCCGCAACGCTCGGCTGCTGACCGCGATCGGCATCGGTGCGGCGGGCTTTGCGATGCAGGATGCGTTGCTGGAGCCTTATGGGGGCGAAATCCTCGGCCTTTCGGTCGGCGCCACGACCGGGCTGACCGGCGCATGGGCGCTGGGTTCGCTGATCGGGTTCATGGCATCAGGCCGGATGCTGGCACGCGGATGGGATCCGCTTCGGTTAGCGGGCGCAGGGCTGGTTGTGGGCATTAACGCCTTTCTGCTGGTGTTATTTGCCGGGCCGTTCGGTTCGCCACTGATGCTTTACGCCGGCGCGCTGACGATCGGGCTGGGGCTCGGGCTGTTTTCGGTCGGTACGCTGATGGAGGCGATGAGCCTTGCCAAGACTGAAACCGCGGGCCTGGCGCTTGGCGCATGGGGCGCGGTACAGGCAACCTGCGCTGGCGCAGGCATCGCCATCGGCGGTTTGCTGCGCGATGGGGTGGCTGCCTATGTCGGCAGCGGCCACGCCGCCACTGTTGCGACCCGTGCGAGCGGGTACAGCACCGTCTATATCCTTGAAATCACGCTGCTGCTGATTGGCTTAGCGGCGATTGGCCCGTTGGTCGGACAGCGCCGCCGCGCACCCGACGCCGATGACACACTCCCCCAGCCCTTTGGCCTGAGGGAGTTTCCGACATGATTACCTGTGACCGCCCGTACCCGATCCTGCCCGGCTCCGCCTCAGCCGGATTGTTCCATGAGAGGAATGTGAAATGAACGCTGCTTATATCGTCGGCACCTTCGATGTTGCCGAATTGGCCTTCCTGCTGTTTTTCGGCTTCTTCATCGCTTTGGTGTTCTACCTCAACAAGGAAAGCCGCCGCGAAGGCTACCCGCTTGAGGATGAAGTCACTGGCAAGGTCGAAGAGAGCAGCAGCTTGTTCGATGGCGCCAAGAAGAGCTTTCCGCTCCCCCACGGCCGCGGCACTTACGTGCCCGAAGATGTCGCGCGCGATGATGTTAATGTCGCAGGCGTGCAGGCCTTCCATTCGAGCGGCGCACCGTGGGTGCCAACCGGCGATCCGATGAAGGATGGCATGGGCCCGGCAGCTTTTGCCAACCGTGCGAAATATCCCGATCTGACCTACGACGGCCGCCCGCGCATCGTGCCGATTGGCGATAGCCACGAAATGATCGTGTCGCCGCAAGATCCGCAGCTGATCGGCTGGCCGGTGGTGGCCGCCGACAAGGCGACCGTTGGCAAGGTCACCGACATCTGGGTCGATCAGGCCGAACACATCATTCGCTATCTCGAAGTCGAAACCACCACCGGCAAAAAGGTGCTGGCGCCGATGATGGTCGCTGTGGTTCATGGCAACAGCCTGATCGACGCGCTGCTGCCGATCATCCAAGACAAGCCCAAATTCGTCGAGATTGATGCGATCACCTCTGCGCAGTTCGAAGATGTGCCCGCACTCGAAACCCCCGGCATCATCACCCGCTACGAAGAAGACCGCATCCAGGCCTATTTCGGCGGCGGTTACATGTATGCCACGCCTGAAAGGTCGGAAGCATGGATCTGAACGCAACATCGAGCGCGGCAGCGACGGCAACGTCGCTGTCCGCCGGGATCGACCATGCGCTGGTTGAGGCCGATGGCCCGACTGCCCACGGCGACCGGATGGGCACCCCTGCACCCGATGAAAAGGTGCTGTGGAAAGGCCGCCCGGCGCTTGGTCTGTTCGCCCGCACGGCCTTCCATACCCGCACGCTAGGCTTTTACTTCGCCGCGCTTGCATTGATCGCGCTGGTCACTGGCAACACAAATGCGGCGATAGTGTCGGCGGTGCTGGGGGTTGCTCTGCTCGCGATCCTTTACCTGCTCGCTTGGTTGAGCACACGCAGCACGCTCTACATCCTCACCGACACGCGCCTGATAATGCGCATTGGCATGGCGATCGAAACGCGGATCAATCTGCCGCTGAAGCAGATCACAGCCGCGCATTTCCGTGCCCGCGGCAATGATCACGGTGACATTGCGCTGGAACTCGGCGGGGAACGGATGCTCGGCGTGGTATTGCTGTGGCCGCACATGCGCCCGTGGCACTATAACCACCCGCAGCCGATGCTGCGCGCCGTGCCCGATGCGGCCCGCCTCGCGCAGCTGATCGCCGAGGCCCGCGCACAATATGGCGCGATCGATCAGAATTTGATCGAAATCAAGGATGCAGCTCCCGCCAGCGCCCAACAGGGTACGCACTCTGCCGCACAGCAGGGCCGCAAGGTTCCGGTGTTGCAGCCATCGGCGCAAGGTTTTGAAGGAGCACCCGCATGATTGTGCTTGAATACGAACAGGACGAAATCACCGTCCACAAAGTGCCGCTGATGTTGATGGGCGGGATTGTGGCGATTTCGCTGGTGCTGACCGCGTCGGTGACGCTCGGCTTTGTCGAACGCCAATCAGTGCCCGCCGAAGCACGCGCTGCTGCCGGGGTGAAACCGGCGTTTGAACGCACGCTGCGGTTCTTCGATGAAGCCGATGGCACGGTGCGGGTTGAGGATGGCGCCAGCGCCGAAGTGCTCGGCCGGTTCGGCCCGGGCGAAGGCGGCTTCATCCGCGCCACGGTGCGCAGCCTTGTCCACCAGCGCCGCATCCGCGGCGAAGGCCCGGCCGTTGCGTTTGAGCTGATCGAATGGGATACCGGTGCGCTGACATTGCGTGATCCGGTTACCGGCACCAGCATCGAGGCATCGTCTTTCGGCCCGGATAACCACGCGGTCTTCGCCAATCTGCTCGATCGGAACCCGAATTAATGGCGCATTCGTTCGACACGACCTGCACCATCACGGTGGAACAGAGTTCCGAGCATTTCCATGCTCATGTCGAGCTGCCCGCCGACATCGCGATGGAGCCGGGCGACAAGGTGCAGGTTCACGGCGCGCCGATTTCAATACCCTTTGGCAGCAAGCAGGTGTTTGAACGCACCGCCACGGTCACACGCGCCGGGCCAATTGCCCGCGCCCTGACCCGGCTGGCCGCCTATTTCGATTTGAGCGAATTGTACGAAGTCAGCTTCAATGCTGGGAGGATCAAATGAACGCCTACAAGCCGATGACCAGCGAAGAAGCGATGGCGCTGGCGACGCAGGACACGATGCTGACCCCGCGGTTCTACACCACCGATTTCGAGGCGCTCGACGCGATCGATGTCAGCCTGGTGCGCAAGGAATGGGACGTGCTGATCGCAGACATGGTGGGCGATCCGAACAAGCTGCATTTCAAGCACAATGACAGTTTCAAGGGCGTGATCGAGGGGATGGCTCCGCCGCTGCGCAAGGAATTCACCGATTTCCTCGTCAGTTCAATGACGAGCGAATTTTCCGGCTGCGTGCTCTATGCCGAAATCGCCCGGCGCACGAAAAACCCTGATGTGAAGCAGCTGTTCCGGCTGCTCGCCCGCGATGAGAGCCGCCATGCCGGTTTCATCAACGAAAGCCTGAAAGATGCCGGGATCGGGGTCGATCTGGGCTATCTGACGAAGACCAAGAAATACACGTTCTTCAAACCGAAGTTCATTTTCTATGCTGTCTATCTGTCGGAAAAGATTGGCTATGCGCGCTATATCGCGATCTACCGCCATCTGGCTCGCAACCCGCAGAACAAATTCCACCCGATCTTCGATTGGTTCGAAGAATGGTGCAACGACGAGTTCCGCCACGGCGAAGCGTTTGCCATGCTGCTGCGCGCCGATCCCAAGCTGCTGGAAGGCGCGAACAAGCTGTGGGTGCGGTTCTTCATCCTGTCGGTCTATGCCACGATGTATGTCCGCGATCATGACCGGCCCGAATTCCACAAGGCGCTGGGGATCGACCCGACCGAATATGATTATCAGGTGTTCAACATCTGCAATCAGATCAGCCGTCAGGTCTTCCCGGTCGAAGTCGATATCGACAGCCCGGCCTTCCGCGCTCGGATGGAAGGGTTGCGCCTCGCCGCATTGCGGATTGAGGCGGGCAAGGAACGCGGCGGGATCACCGGCTTTGCGATGCGTGCAACTGGCATGGCCAGCGCGGCATTGAACTTTGCGCGGCTGTATCTGCAACCGACCAAATCCAACGCCCTGCCGCAGTCGATCCGGCTCCAGCCCGCGTGGTAAGCTGGAGCGGTCATATTGTGCCGTTCTTCGTGACGGTGGCGATCTGGTTTATCGCAACCGGGCTGATTGCCTGGGCGGATAACCGTGAAAGCGCGACTTTTTCCAAAAGCGTTGCGATTGGGGCTGCCGGCGGCATTCTAGGCCTGGTCTTGATCCTGCTTGCCTCGGTCTCGGCCGCCGTTGGTGCGGTCTACGTCGCCTTTGTCGGAGCTTTGCTCGTGTGGGCATGGCACGAAATCAGCTTCCTGACGGGGGCTGTGGCAGGCCCGCGGCGTGGCCCGGCAGACGAAAGCCTGACCGGCGTGGCCCGCTTCCGGCAAGCAAGCGCCACGGTGATGCATCACGAAGTCGCACTTGCGCTGACGGCATTGTTGCTGATTTCACTGGCGTGGAACGCGCCCAATCAGATCGGTGCCACGGTGTTTGTGCTGCTATTCGGTTTGAGATTGACGTCGAAAATCAATCTGTTCGTGGGCGTTCCCAATAGCACATCGGAAATGCTGCCTGACCAGCTGGCATACCTTAAAACCTATTTCGGCCCTAATCGGATGACGGTGCTGCTGGCAGCCTCGATCATCGCGATTGGCGCGGTCACCGCTTGGTTTGGTGCGCTCGCACTGGCAGCGCCCGTCGGCAGCGCGGAAATGGTGGGGGCGAGCTTGCTGTTTACCCTGTGCCTGCTCGGCGCGCTCGAACACCTGTTTCTGGCCCTGCCATTCCGCGATGGAATGCTGTGGGGCTGGGCCCTACCCAAGCGCAAGCCTGCGGCGCCAATCAGTCAGAATTGAGAACATAATATCATGGAAACAGAGGGAAAACCCATGGACTTCGAAGCCTATTTCGCCGGCGAGCTCGACACAGTGCGCGCTGACGGACGCTACCGGGTGTTCACCGATATCAAGCGCCACCGCGGCCAATTCCCGCAGGCGACGCGCTTTGTCGATGACGAGACGCAGGCGGTTACCGTTTGGTGTTCGAACGACTATCTCGGCATGGGTCAGCACCCCGCCGTGCTCGACGCGATGCATGAATGCCTGGACGAATGCGGCGCAGGGGCGGGCGGCACGCGCAATATCTCGGGCACCAACCATCACCACGTATTGCTCGAAAAAGAGCTAGCGGACCTGCACAACAAGGAGAGCGCGCTGCTGTTCACCTCGGGCTATGTCTCGAACTGGGCGGGTCTCGGCACGCTGGCGGGGCGGATTCCGGGCTGCGTGGTGTTTTCCGACGCGCTGAACCACGCCTCGATGATCGAAGGCATTCGCTATTCGCGCGCGCCGTACAAGGTGTTCCGCCACAATGACGTGGCGCACCTCGACGAGCTGCTGTCGCAATATGGCCCCGACGTGCCCAAGCTGGTCGCGTTTGAAAGCGTCTATTCGATGGACGGCGACATCGCCCCCATCGCCGACATCCTCGACGTGTGCGAAAAACATGGCGCGATGAGCTATATCGACGAAGTCCACGCCGTCGGCCTCTACGGCCCGCGCGGCGGCGGGATCGCTGAGCGCGAAGGCCTGATGGACCGGATCACGGTGATCGAAGGCACCTTGGGCAAGGCGTTCGGCGTGATGGGCGGATACATCGCCGCGTCGGCCAACCTCGTCGATTTCGTCCGCAGCTTTGCAAGCGGGTTTATCTTCTCGACCGCCCTGCCGCCTGCCATCGCAGCAGGCGCAGCAGCCAGCATCCGCCACCTGAAAACCAGCAGCGCCGAGCGCGAATTGCAGCAAAAGCGCGTCGCGCAGGTGCGCCGGTCGCTCGACATCATGGGCATTCCGCACCTCGACAATCCGAGCCACATCATCCCAGTGATGGTTGGCGATGCGAAGAAGTGCAAAATGATCAGCGATTGGCTGATGGACAATCACGGCATCTATGTGCAGCCGATCAATTACCCGACTGTTCCGGTCGGCACAGAGCGGCTGCGCGTCACGCCTTCACCAGTGCACACCGATGGCGACATCGACCGGCTGATCAAGGCGCTTTCAGAAATCTGGTCGCATTGTGAACTCGCCCGGATGGAACAGGCGGCGTAAAGCACCGGCAAGAAACAAGTTTTTCCCTTGGACGGGAAGAAGCAGGGGGGCGGGTATCAGGCGATGCCCGTCCCTTTACGTATCTAGGCGCTATTTGCTGACCGGGATGAACCGCACAGCCACCCCGCCCGACGATGCGAGCCGCACAGCGAAGGCATCACCGCCGGTCACCACCTGCTCCTCGATCACGATGGCATAGGGGTTGGTGTCCCAATGCGCATCCGGCCCATCGCGGTAAATTTGCGCGCGGTACTGCTTGCCGGTTTCGAGGAAGCTGAGCGGTACCGAAAGATCGCGCGCATCCTCGTTCGTCACCGCGCCAAGAAACCATTCCTTCGACTTGCGCCCTTGCCGCGCGAAAGCGACGTATTCACCCACTTCTCCAGCGAGCGCTACTGACTGCTCCCAGTCCGCCTCGACATCCTTGATAAACTGGAACGCGTCCAGCTTCGCCTCGTAATTCTCAGGCAGGTCGGCGGCCATTTGCAGCGGGGAATACAGCACCACATACAGCGCCAATTGCTTCGCCAGTGTGGTCTGCGGGCGGTTTGACGGATCTCCGCGCGGAATGTCTGGGCGCACCGGGAGCCGCTCGTTTGGGCGCAGATCGAAGATACCGGGGGTGAAGTCCATCGGCCCCGCCAGCATCCGGGTAAACGCCAGCATCGGTTCGTGCGAAGGCGGATTGGGCGGCGTGCCCCAAGCGTTGAACTCCATGCCGCGCGCGCCTTCGCGGGTCATCCAGTTGGGGTAGGTGCGGCGAAGCCCTGTATCCTTGACCGGTTCGTGCGGGTTGATTGAAATCTGCCGCTTGGCCGCTGCCTGCACCACACGCAGATGGTGGCCGACCATGAACTGACTGTCGTGATACTCGTAGCGGCGAATGCCGTTTGCATCCACCCGCACCGCATCGCCCGCATCGGCAACATAGCCAGTTTTTACCTGCCGCACCCCGACCGATTGGTAGAGGTCGAACGCGGCATCCATTTGGCTTTCATAATTGGCGATATTGGCCGAGGTTTCGTGGTGCCCGATCAGCCGCACGCCCTTGGACTGGGCATAGCGGCCCAGTTCGGCAAGGTCGAAATCGGGCATGGGTTCGGCAAAGCGGAACAGGTCGCCATTGTTGAACCAGTCGCCATCCCAGCCGATGTTCCAGCCTTCGACCAGCACGCCTGCAAAGCCGTGCTTGGCGGCGAAATCGATGTAGCGTTTTGTTTCCGCAGTGGTCGCACCGTGGATCTTGTCCCGCCCCCAGCTGCGTTCGTTGATGTGCATCGCCCACCAGATGCCGACATATTTGCCCGGCTCCACCCACGACACTTCGCCGAGCTTATTAGGCTCGTTGAGATTGAGGATAATGTCGGAATTGATCAGGCCAACCGCCTCGCGCGCCACCTGAATGGTGCGCCACGGCGATTGGAAGGGTGCGCGGGTCTTGACCTTCGGCCCGCCCGACCAGCTGCGCAACCGCGCCTCGAAATAGCCTGGGCGCAGCGCACCCAGCGACATCGACGAATAGTCGACTAGCGCCGCTTCGTGGATGGCAAAGTGGATGCCCGCCGGATTGCGGAAAGTAGCGGGCGTGTGAGCGTCATCAACCTTGCCCGCCGGGCTGGTGCTGGTGAGGTACTCGTAGCGGTTGAATTCGTCGCTCGGCGTGTACCACATGGTGGTCTGCTCACCGACGCCGAACTGTGTCAGCTCCTCCACGATGGCAAGGTCGCCCTGCAACGCAGGCTGTTCAGTCAATTCATACCGAAACCCGATCCCGGTATCGAAGGCACGAAACCGTACGGTCATCTGCCGCGCTGGGCCTTGGGTCGCAGCGAAGGTCACCGCCAGCTCGTTGTGCTGATCGCGCACCAGCCGCCGCTCACCCCACGGTTGCTCCCATGTGCTATCCTTGGCCGCGCGGGTGGAGGCAGTGACGGCCAGCCCGCGCTCAAATCCGTGGTGATCGGCGAACAGCATTCCAAGGCGTGAGGGCGAAATCACACCCTCGCCTTCGAATTCGACGGAGTACGTCGCCAGCCCGCCATCATCGGTGACGGTGACGGTGATTGCGCCATCGGGCGAGCTCAGCTCCAGCGTCTCGGCCGCCAACGGAGCGCCAGCCCACAATACAGCGGCCAACGCAGCCAATTTTGTCCAGATCTGCATAACGTCCCGCCTCATTTGCTCGCCTCACTTGTTTTCGGTGAATATCCGGTAGCCCCACGGTGCGAGGTCAAATGTTTCACCGCCCGAGAAAGCCGCGCCTTCGCCGCTTAGCCCATCAGTGTAGGTGCCGTGGTGGCGGGCCTGTTCAAACTGCACCTGCTGCGGTCGGGGTGAGAGGTTGAACACCGCGAACACCCGCTCACCTGCCGCCCCGCGGGTGAAGGCATAGACATCGGCGCTTGCGTTGGTTGGCACCTCAATCATGCCAGCACCAAAGCGGCCATTGTGGAGCGCACGCGCCTTGGTCTTGAGCGCGATCAGCTGGCGCAGCAAGGCATCATGGCGGCCCATCTTCCACGTGATCGGGTCTTTCTCGAAGAACAGAAGCTTGCGGTCGAGATCGGATTCCTGCCCGTTGTAGATCAGTGGCATCCCGCCGCCGACAAACGACAAGGCAATCGCGGCTTCGTAAGCCGGGCCGTAGATTTCGCTCGCGACATTGTCCCACGAATTCTGGTCGTGGTTGTCGGTATAGACCATGCGCATTGCGGCGTGCGGCCAGCTTTCGGCCTGTTCGGCATAGTAGCTGCGGATCGCGCCTGCCCCGCTGCCGTCTTTCACCAGACGCTGAAGCGCCTCTTTCCATTTCCAAGCATAGGTCGCGTCAAAGGCCCGGGCATGGAGATCGCGCTGCTCCCATTCGGCGAGCATGAAGACCGGCTTGACCTTGTCCAACTCGGCCCTCGCGGTTTCCCAGAAATCGATCGGGACATATCCCGCAACATCGGCGCGGTATCCATCAATGCCGAATTCGCGCACCCAATAGATCAGACTTTCGGTCATGTATCGGCGCAAACCGGGCTGGCTGAAATCGAGATCGGCGACGTCCGACCAGTCGGTGCCCACCGGCGACATCAACGCGCCTTCGGGGCTACGGGTGTACCATTCGGGATGGCTTTGCGTGAGCGGGTTGTCGAAGGCCGAATGGTTGGCGACCCAGTCGAGGATCACCCTCATCTTCAGCCGGTGCGCCTCATCCACGAAAGCGCGGAACTCCGCCTCGGTGCCGAACTCGGGATTGACGGCGCGGTAATCGCGCACCGCATATGGGCTGCCGCGCGAACCCTTGCGGTTCAACTCACCAATCGGGTGGATCGGCATCAGCCAAATGATGTCCACCCCCATCTCAGCAAGGCGCGGCAGGTGCGTTTGCGCGGCGGCAAAGGTGCCGTCCTGTGTGAACTGCCGAGTGTTCAGCTGATACAATACCGCATCGCGCGTCCACTCGGCGTTGGTGATCTCGACCGGATCGCGCGGGGTGTAGTCGGGGCTCGCCAGCGCGGGCGCGGCCATCAGCGCGGCGGCGATCAAGGCAAGGCCGCGTCGCATCAAGTCGCCATCTCCTCGGTAACGAACAATGTCGCAATCGCCGCCAGCACAAAGCTGACCGCCGCGATCACCATTGCGTAGATTGGCGCGCCGCCGAAGATGTTGGTGATGAGGAACCCCAGCACCGTCGCCGCGAGCAGTTGCGGCACCACGATGAAGATGTTGAACACACCCATGTAAATGCCCATTTTTTCCGCCGGAACGCAGCCCGCCAAGATCGCATAGGGCAATGACACTATCGAGGCCCAAGCAATCCCCACCCCGATCATCGCCACCCACAGCAGTGCCGGATCGCGGATCAACAGCATCGCGGCAAAGCCCGCCGCGCCCAGCAGGAGGTTGATCGCGTGCAGCCGCCGCCGATCAATCCGCGCGGCGATCCAGATGAAACCGAGCGCGGCGGCTGCCGCCAGCCCGTTGCGCACCGATCCCAGCAAGCTCCACCAGTCGGCGGCATCCTGATAGCCGCGTGTCGCAGCATCGGGCGCAGCAAAGTGGTATTCGGCCACAGCTGGCGTGCCGTAAATCCACATCGCAAACATCGCGAACCAGCTGAAGAATTGGACCACGGCGAGCTGCCGCATCGTTTTGGGCATGGCGAACAGATCGCTCACCACTTCCATAAAGCCGCTTTCGTTGCGTCCATTACCGCGCAAGACGCTAGCGACCAGCTGCACTGCACCGAACCCGGCAAGCAGCGCGGCGAGCACATAGAGCTCCTGTGCGATGTCGATGCCACCGAGAAACGCCGGACGACCCTCACCCCGCGCCAACGCGACAACAGCCGCAAAGGCGATACCGGCAACAATCCACACCAGCCCGCCATGGCGGAACTGCGCTGCGCTGCGCTGGACAGACGCGGTCGCTGCGGCTTGCAGCCCAAGCTCATTCCGCCGTACCGCTTCAAATCCCGCGAGCGCGCCGGGCGAGTATTCCTTGGTCGTAAACACCGTCCACGCCACTGCCGCCAACAGCGCCACTCCGCCGATGTAGAACGCCCACTGCACCGTCTGGGGGATTTCGCCCGCAGGCGCGACATTGCTGAGACCGAGCCAATTGGTCATAACCCACGGCAGCGCGCCCGCCACCACTGCGCCGACCCCGATGAAAAAGCTCTGCATCGCATATCCCACCGTGCGCTGCCGATCAGGCAGGTTGTCGCCGACAAAGGCGCGGAACGGCTCCATTGTGATGTTGAGCGAGGCGTCCATAATCCACAGCATTCCCGCCGCGACCCACAGCGTGGGCGAATTGGGCATCACGAACAGAGCGAAGGTCGCCAGCAGCGCGCCGGCGAGGAAATAGGGACGCCGCCGTCCAAATTTTCCCCACGTCTTGTCGGACAAGTGGCCGATAATCGGCTGCACGATCAGCCCGGTCATCGGCGCGGCAATCCACAGGATCGCAAGGTCGCTTACGTCCGCGCCCAGCGTCTGGAAAATTCGGCTGACATTGCCGTTTTGCAGGTCGAACCCGATCTGGATGCCCAGAAAGCCAAAGCTCATATTCCAGATCTGCACCGGGCCCAGACTGGGTTTGAGCGCAGGCTTGTGGTCGCCGCTGTGCGTCATGATCAAAACGTCCCTCTCCCCAGCGCGCTAGCCCTAGCGGGCGTGACGCGGCGCATGGCTAGCGGTAATGTCGTGGGTCTTACGCCCGGCGATCACATCTGCCAGCAGGCAGGCAGTCTGGACGGTATGCAAAAATTTGCAAGAACCTTTATTATTTTTTGCTGCAAATTTCTGATTTTCGAGCAATTAAAAGATATAATTCACAATTTTATTAGTATTTTAACTGTGATTGCGCGGCAACCAAAAGCCAATCACAAACATTTGCAAATCTTATCCCAAAATGCCACAATCATCGGCAGAGGGAGTGGGTTATGAAGCGAATCTTCGGAAGCGTAGCGGCTGCGCTATGCGCCGGCACGGCATTGGCCGGAGAGCCGATTGCGCCAGGACCCGTGTCCCCAACCCCCATCGCCGAACGCGGGGTCGAAGACGAGGTCATCTATTTTGTCCTCCCCGACCGCTTTGAAAATGGTGACAAGACCAATGATCGCGGCGGGATTGCTGGCAGCCCCTTCGATCACGGGTTCGATCCTGCGCAAAAAGGCTTCTACCACGGCGGCGACCTGAAAGGGCTGACGCAGCGGCTCGACTACATTCAAGGTATGGGCGTCACCGCGATCTGGTTTGCGCCGATCTTCAAGAACAAGCCGGTGCAGGGTCGCCCGGGCGAGGAAAGCGCGGGCTATCACGGTTATTGGGTGACCGATTTCACCAGCGTCGATCCGCATTTCGGCACCAATGCCGAATTCAAGGCCTTCGTCGATGCCGCCCATGCGCGCGGAATGAAGGTTTATATGGACATCATCACCAACCACACCGCCGACGTAATCGACTATGCCGAGGGCGAAGCGGAAGGATACGCCTATCGCAGCAAGGGCGAATATCCGTTCTCGCGCCGGGGCGGGCCGGATGGCGCGGCGATCAATGCAGGCTTTGCAGGCGACGATAACGCCAATCCGGCCAACTGGGCGCGACTAACCGATCCGACCTTCGCCTACACCCCCATCATCCCCGAAGCGGAGCGCAATGTGAAAGTGCCCGCGTGGCTCAATGACACCTCGCTCTATCACAATCGTGGCAACTCGCACTGGATCGGCGAGAGCAGCGTTTACGGCGATTTTTCCGGGCTGGACGACCTTGCGACCGAAAACCCGATCGTGGTCGCCGGGATGATCGACATTTTCGGAAGCTGGATCGATGATTACGGCATCGACGGCTTCCGGATCGACACTGCCAAGCACGTGAACCCCGAATTCTGGCAGGCCTTCGTCCCGGCGATGCTGGCGCGGGCCGAGGCCAAGGGGATCGACCACTTCCACATCTTTGGCGAGATTGCTTTCGAGGAGCCGGCCGCCACCCTCGCTGCACAGGTGATGGCGCAGTCGGGCCTGCCCTACGCTCTTGATATGGGGTTCGCCAAAGCCGCGCAACTGGTGGCGAGCGGCAAGGCACCGCCGCGGATGATGGCCGAGTTCCTTGCACAAGATGCGATTTATCCTGGTGGACCGACCACCGCGCTGGGCCTGCCGACCTTCCTTGGCAACCACGATTTCGGGCGCTTTTCCATGTTCGTGCGTCAGATGAGCGGTTCGGATGGCGCCGACGAATTGCTCGCCCGCGTCAAGCTGGGGCACGCGATGATGTTCCTGCTGCGCGGGGTGCCGACTGTGTATTACGGCGACGAACAGGGCTTTATCAGCGACGGCAATGATCAGCTGGCTCGTGAGGATATGTTTCCCAGCAAGGTCGCCGCCTACAACGACAATGCGCTGGTTGGCACAACCGCCACTACCGCTGAGAGCAATTTCGACCCCACCCACCCGCTCTACCGTCTAATGGCGCAGCTGGCGCAGGCGCGCACTGCCACGCCGGCGCTGCGGCGCGGCCTTTCCGAAGTGCGCGCATTCGAGGAAGCGGCACCCGGACTGCTTGCGGTGGAGCGCCACGATCCCGAAACCGGGCAGCGTGTGCTTTTGGCGTTCAATACCGGCCCATCGGCACTTTCGCAGAATGTTGAGGTAAGCTACCGCGCCGCTGCGGTTACGCCGCTGCTGGGCGCCTGCCCGGCGGCGCTCGCCGCGCCAGGGGCGGTGACGATCACTCTACCGCCGTTCGGATTTTCAGCCTGCTTTCTGGAGACTGACGACTAATGGCGACCGCAATGGCCGAGGCCACCACGATTGCCGAACGTCAGCGCGCGTGGTGGCGCGGGGCGGTAATCTACCAGATCTATCCACGCAGCTTCCGCGACACCAATGGCGACGGGATCGGTGATCTTGCAGGGATTGTCGAAGGGCTGGACTACGTCGCTGATCTGGGTGTCGATGGCATCTGGATCTCGCCGTTCTTTACCTCGCCGATGCACGATTTCGGCTATGATGTAGCCGATTACTGCGGGATCGACCCAAGCTTTGGCACCTTTGCCGATTTCGACCGGATCGTCGCAAAGGCGCATGCGCTGGGCCTGAAAGTGATCATCGATCAGGTCTACTCGCACACCTCGGACGAGCACGCTTGGTTCCAGGAAAGCCGCAGCAATCGCGCCAGTCCCAAGGCTGACTGGTATGTCTGGGCTGACGCGAAGCAGGACGGTTCGCCCCCGTCGAACTGGCAATCAGTGTTCGGCGGTTCGGCGTGGCAGTGGGATGGGCCACGCAAGCAATATTACCTGCACAATTTCCTCACCAGCCAGCCTGATCTGAACGTCCATAAAGTCGAAGTGCAGAATGCGCTGCTGGATGTGGCCCGGTTCTGGCTGAACCGGGGGGTGGACGGGTTCCGGCTCGACGCGCTGAACTTTTCGATGCACGATCCCGAATTGCGCGACAATCCGCCCTCTGGCCTGCCAATGGAGTTGGTGACTAGGCCATTCGACATGCAGGTGAAGCGCTACAACCAGTCGCACCCTGACATCGTCGCCTTCCTCGAGCGCATTCGCGCGACCATCGACGAGTTCCCTGGCCGCTTCACCGTCGCCGAGGTGGGTGGGCCTGAACCATTGGCCGAGATGAAGGCCTTCACTGAGGGCGGCAAGCGGCTCGATTCCGCCTATAATTTCAACTTCCTCTACGCCCCGCACCTCACCGCACCGCTGGTGCGCGCGACCCTGTCGCAGTGGAGCGGGGAGCCGGGCGAAGGCTGGCCATCATGGGCGTTTTCCAACCACGATGCGCCGCGCTCGGTCACGCGCTGGGCGCCGGATGGCAATCACGCCCGCGCCGCCCGGTTGGGCCTGCTACTGCTGCTCAGTTTGCGCGGCAATCCGATCATCTATCAGGGCGAGGAACTGGGCCTGCCGCAGGGGGAGGTCGCGTTTGAGGACCTGCTTGATCCCGAAGCGATCGCCAACTGGCCGCACACATTGGGCCGAGATGGTGCGCGTACCCCGATGCCGTGGCAGGCCAATGCGCCGCAAGCCGGATTTTCCAGCGCCAACCGCACCTGGCTCAAGCTAGACCCGGCGCACGCCAGCCTTGCCGTTGACAGGCAGGCGCCAGACCACAGCTCGACCCTGTCTTACACGCGCAATCTGCTGCATTTGCGGCGGACTTTCCCCGCATTGGTGAGCGGCGGTATCGCCCTGCTCGATACGCCTGAGGATATCGTCGCCTTCCTGCGTGAAGAGGGCGGCAGCGCAGTCTTGTGCGCCTTCAATCTTGGCAATGCTGCTTGCCGTTGGACACCTCCCGGTGGCTGGCACGATGCACGCCTGCTTGCCACGCACTGCGCAGTGGGCGATGGCAGCGCAGTGCCGGAACTGCTCGCCCCCGGCAGCGGATATTGGGCGACGCGAGCAGACGGATAGCAATTGATGGCGGACAACCCCTCCCCAACCCGGCGCAGCGCCACGCTGGAGGATATTGCGCGCGATGCGGGGGTTTCGATCTCAACCGTCAGCCGCGCGCTGAATGACAGCCCCTCGGTCAAGCGCCGCACCAAGCAGCAGATATGGCAGATCGCCCGCGCGCATGATTACGAATTTCGTAGCTCGATGCCGAGCGGGCCTAGCGGCGCGGATGCGACCATCGCGGTCGTCGTCCCAGCCCCACAAGCGCGTGACAGCCGGGTGGCCGATCCGTTCTTCCTCGAACTGCTGGCCGGAATTGCCGAAGCAGCGCGTGAACGCAACGCCGATCTGCTGATCAGCCACCTCTCCCCCCGTGCGGGCGAAGACCTTGATTACGCGATGAGCACCAGCCGCGCGACCGGGGTGATCTTTATCGGACAAAGTTCCTTGCACCATGAATTCAACGCGCTCGCCGCGCGCGACAACCGCTTTGTGGTGTGGGGAGCGGAGTTTCCAGATGCGCAGTATTGCGCCATCGGATCGGATAATGTCGCCGGCGGCCGCCGCGCCACTGCTCACCTTGCGCGGCTGGGCCGCAAGCGCATCCTGTTCCTCGGCGACACCGAAGCGCCTGAGGCCGAGCAACGCTTTCGCGGCTACAAACAGGCACTTGAACGCGCGGAGATGGCGTTCGATGACGCGTTGCTTCTGCCTGCCCATTTCGAAGTGCACTCCGCCGAAACCGCGATCCGCAGCGCGATTGCCGGAGGGCTTGCGTTCGACGCGGTGTTCGCGGCGAGCGACCTGATCGCGATCGGTGCAATCCGCGCGCTGACCCGGTCAGGAATGCGCGTGCCTGACGATGTCTCGGTCGTGGGTTACGACAATATCCCGGCAGCGCGCCTCGTCACCCCGCAACTTACCACCATCGATCAAGACGCTAACCTCGCCGGGCGAATGCTGGTGTCAAAGCTGATCGACAAGGGCGATGGCCCGGCGATTTCGCAGCGGCTGGAAACCAGCTTGCTGATACGCGAAAGCTGCGGCGGGTAAGATGTCCCCAGTTATCCCGCTCAAAAGCATCGTTATTGTCGGCGGCGGCAGCGCGGGATGGATGGCAGCGGCGGCGCTGGCAGACGCTGTGGGCCGCGATTGCAGCATCACCCTGATCGAAAGCGAAGCGATCGGCACCGTCGGCGTGGGCGAGGCGACGATCCCGCCGATCCGCAATTTCAATCGCCGCCTGGGCATCGACGAGGCGACCTTTGTGCGTGAGACGCAGGGGTCGTTCAAACTCGGGATCGAGTTTGTCGATTGGGGACGGCAGGGGCACCGTTACTTCCACCCGTTCGGTCAGTACGGCGCTGAATTTGATCAGGTTCCTTTCTACCACCACTGGATGCGGGAGAGCCTCGAAGGGCGTGTCGCAGGCCCGATTGATGATTTTTCGATGTGCTGGGCGATGGCAAAGGCGGGCAAGTTCACCCACCCGTCGTCCGACCGGCGGATGATCCAATCGACCTTTGACTACGCCTACCATTTCGACGCCGGGCTCTATGCCGCCTTCCTGCGCAAATTCGCTGAGGCGCGGGGGGTGACGCGGCTTGAGGGCCGGGTTGTCAATGTGGCCTTGCGCGCGGCGGACGGCTTTATCGAGAGCGTCACGCTGGAAAGTGGAGTCGCTATTGAGGGCGAACTCTTCATCGATTGCAGCGGTTTCCGCGGCCTTCTCATCGAGGAGTCGCTGGAGGCGGGTTACGACAACTGGCAACACTGGCTCCCCTGTGATCGCGCGGTCGCAGTACCCTGTGAAAGGGGCGATTTCACCCCCTACACCCGCTCCACCGCCAAGGCGGCAGGCTGGCAATGGCGCATCCCGCTCCAGCACCGCACAGGCAACGGCTATGTCCATTGCAGCAAATTTATCTCCGAGGATGAGGCCAGCGCCGAACTGCTCTCCACCCTCGACGGCAAGGCCCTTTCCAACCCGCGCACCTTGCGGTTCGTGACCGGAAAGCGCCGCGAATTCTGGAAGCGCAATTGCGTCGCCATTGGCCTGTCTGCCGGATTTATGGAGCCGCTGGAATCGACCTCGCTCCACCTTATCCAATACGGCATTTTGCGGCTGATCGCGTTGCTGCCCGATAGCGCCATGTCACCGCTGCTGGCGCGCGAATACAATGCGCAAACCACCAGCGAATACGAGCGAATCCGCGACTTTCTGATCCTGCATTATAAGGCCGGCGAGCGGCAGGATTCCGAGTTATGGCGGTACTGCGCTGCCATGCCGGTCCCCGATAGCCTGCAATACAAGATCGACCATTTTCGCAGCGCAGGTATGCTGGTTTCGGATGAGCGCGAGCTGTTCGCCAACCCCAGCTGGATCGCGGTTTATCTCGGCCAAGGGATCGTGCCTGACCGCGCCCCGGCCCTTGCCAATATGCGCACCCAAGTGCCGGTCGCTGAACGGCTGTCGGCGATCCGCAGCGCGATGGATGAGGCGGTGGTGGCCATGCCCACTCACGCCGATTTTATCACCCGACGTTGCGCCGCGCTGCCCCCCGCTGCCTGATCACCGCACCCCAATGTTCCACGTGAAACATTAAGCAAGCGGGGGTCTAGGCAGGGTCTAACCGGGGTCAAGGCGAGCCTAACGCCTTCCAAAACCGCTCCCTATTGCCGCTGAATACCCCCCCAAACGCGGAAAGGGCCCGCCATCACTGGCGAGCCCTTCCTGAGACCCTAGAGCGACCCGAGGGCGTCGAAGTCAGAAGTTTTTGCGGATCGTGAAATTGAACGTCCGACCATACAATTCATGACGGCTGGGGAAGGTTCCGACATTGTTGCCGCTGGCATTGAATAGGTCGTTCTCCGTCACAAACGGTTCGTTGGTCAGGTTGAACACCTCGAACAGGACACCCAGACCGTTCAGTGCGCTGCCCGGCTTGTCGAAGGTGTAACCGACCTGCGCGTCAAGAATCGTTTCACCCTGCGCATTTGCCCCGTCGAGCCCGCCGGCGAAGTTCTGCACTTCCGACAGGAAACCTGCGCGGTAGCGCGCTGCCAGTTTGGCGCGGAAGCCGTACTTTTCGTAGAAGATGTCGCCCGACCAGGTGACATCCGAATAGCCGGGAATCGGTGTCGTATCGCCGTCAAAGCTGCCGATTTCCGCGTCGGAATAGGTGACGCTGGCAAAGCCTCCGAAACCGTCGAGCGCTTCGGCAACATCGCCGAAATTGACCCGCACCGTGCCTTCGATCCCGGTGATCGTGCCATCGGCAAAGTTGACCGGGAGGTTGAAGGTGCCCAACGAAACTTCAGGGTTGCCTGCAAGGATGCCGTCCTGTTCAGCCAACACAATCTCGCGGGTCAGGTCGCGCAGCCCTGTGACATCGACGATCCAATCCGACAAATCCTTGTGGAACGCGGCAACGATGATCGCTGACCCTGGCGTGAAGTATTTTTCGAACGAGATATCGTAGGACGTCGACCGGTAAGGCTGCAACAAGGGGTTACCGCCGCCGAGGTTGAAACAGACCGTTCCCGGTGGATTGAAATCGACCACAGTATCAGGGATCTGATCCTGGTCGCTATCGACACAGCTTGCAGGGTTGGCTGTCAGGTTCTGGTTGGCCGCCAGCTGATCCAGCCGCGAGCGAGTGATCGTCTTCGCCGCAGCGATACGGATGAAGGTATCGGGCACGATCTCGAAGCTGAGGTTCACGCTCGGCAGCCAGTTGTCGTAGGTCTCGGTCACATTATTGGTGAACCCGCCGCTGATCGTCCCGGTCGACGATTGCTCGGTATCGGCATAGCGCAGCCCAATATTGCCGCGCACCGGCACCGGGCCAATGTCGCCATCAATGTTGGCCTGAATGTAGAAATTGTGGACCTGCTCATCCACCACCCACTCGGTGTCGTCGGTGGCGCGTTGCAGCAAATAGACTCCGCTGGTCAACAACTCTGACGGATCATAGGCGATGATGTTCTGGCCGAGCGAGCCGGAGTTGGTTGCCCCGATAATCGCGCTCGAAGGGATCGCCAGCGAGCTGTTCACGAACCCGGCACCGGGGCGCAGGAAGGTGCCGTTGTTGTCGAAATCCTTAGTCCGGTCAGTGAACAACCAGCCTGCCGTGATGCGATCGATGAAGCCGCCATCGAACTCCCAATAGGCTTCGGCGCGCAGCTGATGGAGTTCGTCATTGATTTCGGGTTCGCGCAGGAAGCCGACCTGACCCCAGCCGCCCGGATCGGTCAGCAGCACGTTGGCGGGATCGGTGTAATCGATCAGCCCGTCGATGCTGTACTGGCCATCAGGCGCAAAGTTGAAGGTCAGCGTGTCCGCCGGGCCGGTGCCATTGCGCCCGGTGCCGGCGTATGATTCGTAATCGATGTCATTGCGATCAAGCGTCGAGTAACCGTAGTCGAGCACGATCCCAAGGTTGTCGGTCGCCTTCCAATCAAGGTTTCCGCCGACGGCAAAGATTGAGGATTCTGCGCCTTCGGTATCCGTGCGCAGGATCGGAAATACGTTCGAATAGGTTGCAGAGGTCGCAAACGGCCCGCTGCCAGTCACTTCCTCAACCTGTGCGCCGCCATTGGTGCTCCACGAGGCAATCGGGGTTTCGGTGCCACGGAAGATCCCAGAGTCGTTGGTGTCGGTATAAAACCCGTCAATCGATAGCGAGAACCGCTCGGTCGGCTCAAACTGCAAAGCGCCAGCAATCGAGGTGCGTTCAAAGGTGCGACTGACCACGCCCTGGCGCGGGTTGTCGCGCGGGAAGATCACGCCGCCAGGGGTGCGCGCGATCTGGCCTGCATTTTCATTGGTCTTCAATTCCCGCGAAATGAACTGGGTCGGGATTGATTGCACGGTCGCGCCCAATGACCACCCGAGCGTGCCATCGGCGTTCTGATCGATGTAAGAGGCGAAGAAGCGATAGCCGTCATCAGCGAAATCGGGGTTCAGCGAGCCGCTGTCATTGATCGAGTAGGTGCCCGACAGCGTGATCTGGCGCTTGCTGGAATCAAGCGGCTTGATCGTGCGCAGATCAACCGCGCCCGCGATGCCGATGGCGGCGAGTTGCGCATCGCCAGTCTTGTAAACCACGCCGGTACCGATCAGTTCGGACGGGAACTGGTCGAATTCAATGCCGCGGTTGTTGCCCGCCGACACCACTTCGCGGCCATTAAGCAGCGAGAGGCTGAAATCCGGGCCGAGACCACGGATCGAAATCTGTTGCGACCGGCCGCGCACGCGCTGAGCGGTGACGCCCGGCAGGCGGGCGAGCGAATCTGCAATCGACTGGTCGGGCAGCAGGCCGATATCTTCGGACGAGATCACTTCGACGATCGAGGTCGCGTTGCGCTTTGCATCGAGCGAGGATTCGATTGATCCGCGAATCCCGGTAACGACGATGGCATCGCCTTCGGCCTCTTCAACGGTGGCCGGTTCGTCGGCGTCTTGCGCCAGCACCGGGGTGCCGGTTGCCGCCAGAGCCAGAAAGGTCGCGGCCCCGCACAGCAGGCGCGCGCTTACATTGATCCCGTTCATTTTCATCACAGTCCCCTCCCGCAAGCCGCATCATCCGCGCGTCTTTGCAGGTTTTTTCATACTCCAACATGAACCTCAGGTAAATCGCCAATCTGCATTCCCGTGACACTGACATGAAAGGAATGTATTTTTTCGATTTTTCTGTTGGTTGATGGTCATATCCGAGTGGCTTAGCCGCGCCAGGCCGTGCGGGTTTCAACAGATTGTTGCTGGATTGACACAGTTTGTTCTGCGCATTCGGGTTCCTTCGAGCGATCCGACGCCCTCGCGCACCTTCATCAACTCTTCGCAACGCCGGATCGCCCATTTCTTTCTATTTTTCCGTAATTTACAGACGCGTGATAGACAGGCAGTGGGGATTTGATAGGCTGCTGCACATGGCAAGAACGCATCCATCAGCGCCGACTCTTTCGCCCGAGGGTTGGGATCTGTCACTCGAACAAGTGCAGGTTCGCCAGTTTTCCGCGTACAATCATCGCCTTGTCATGATCGATGAACTGCTGGCCACCCCGGAATTCGCAATCTCGGAGGCTTTTTTGCAAGATTTTGCAAAAATCTCGCCGCAATATCCCGGAGTTCGCGCACCGCTTGATCCGGCGGTGTGTGGCGCGTGGTTGGCGCGGCTATCGCCGCTGCTCGACCAGTGGTTCGGGCCCTATGGTCGCGCGTGGGAGATGCAGGCGTGGTATTCGATCGTGACTACGCCGCCTGCGGATCTTGAGCCAATTCAGCGCCTGCCGCATGTCGACGGCACCGACCCGGCGCAGGTGGCGATGATGCTCTACCTGCACCGCACCGGGCCCCATAATCCCCACGGCGGCACGGCGTTTTTCCGTCATCGCGCCACCGGGCTGGAGGCGCTGACAGCGGCCGATTACCCACATTATGCCGCATCGCTGCAAGCCGATGTCGCGCGCACTGGCCTGCCGCCTGCGGCCTATACCACAGATGGCGCGCCGCATTTTGAACGAACCCACGTGGTCGAAGGCGCGTTCAACCAGGCCGTGTTTTATCGCGGGAACATCCTGCATAGCGGCGTAATCGACAATGCCGCGCCGCTATCGGCAGATCCGCGCGAGGGGCGGCTGACGATCAATGCCTTCTTCCGTCCGGTGAGTGCATGACAATGGGCGAGGGCGGCGTGCGGAAGCTGGTGATCGTCGGCGGCGGCACCGCCGGGTGGATTGCCGCAGCGGCGTTTGCGCGGCTGCTGGGCCAGCGGCTCACCATCGAGCTAGTCGAAAGCGAGAGCATCGGCACCGTGGGGGTGGGTGAGGCGACGATCCCGCAGATCATCCGACTCAACACCATCCTTGGGCTGGATGAGCATGATTTTGTCCGCCGCACTTCGGGCACGTTCAAGCTGGGGATCGAGTTCGTCGATTGGGGGCGGGTCGGCAGCCGGTATCTCCACACCTTCGGCGATACGGGCATGAACCTCGGCAATGTCGCGTTTCACCACTATTGGCGACGCAGCGTGATGGGCGCGAACCCGTCTGATGCTAGCGGACTGTGGGACTATTCGCTGCACCAGCAGGCGGCGGATCAGGCGCGGTTCGGTAAGCTTGACCGGGTTGGCAACACCGCGATGGCGGGACTGGCCTACGCCTATCATTTCGACGCCAGCCGCTATGCCGCTTATCTGCGCGAATATGCCGAGGCGCGCGGCGTGACGCGCACCGAGGGGATCGTTCAAAGCGTTGAGCGCGTCGGAACTTCGGGCGACATTACCGCAATCACGCTGGCGGGCGGAAAGCGGGTCGAAGGGGATTTCTTCATTGATTGCACCGGCTTTCGCTCGCTGCTGCTGGGAGGCGAGTTGGGCGTCGGCTACAACGACTGGTCGCGCTGGCTGCCGTGTGACAGGGCGCTGGCCGTGCCGAGCGAACGGCTGCCCACACTGGTGCCCTACACCCGCGCCACCGCCAAAAGCGCAGGCTGGCAGTGGCGCATCCCGTTGCAGCATCGCACCGGCAACGGGCATGTCTATTCGAGCGGGTTCACAACCGACGATGCGGCGGCAGATACCTTGTTGGCCGGGTTGGACACTAAACCACTGGGCGATCCGCGTCCGATCCGTTTCACCACCGGACGGCGGCAGGCGTTCTGGGCGCATAATTGCGCCGCGATCGGCCTGTCGAGCGGGTTTCTGGAGCCATTGGAATCGACCAGCATCCATCTGATCCAGTCGCACATAAGCCGGTTGATCCAGCTGTTCCCGCGATCATCCCGTGCCGATGCCGAGCGGGCCGAATACAACCGCCGCTGTGCTGCCGAGTTTGACCAGATCCGCGATTTCCTGATCCTGCACTATCACCGCACCGACCGCGATGACACGGAGTTCTGGCGCTATTGCAAGCACATGGCCGTGCCTGACAGCCTGACCCACAAGCTGGAACTGTTCGCCGCTTCAGGCCGTGTCGGCCGGGACGCCGATGATCTATTCCGCGATGCCAGCTGGGTACAGGTGATGCTGGGACAGGGGATCATGCCCACCGATTACGATCCGATGGCCGATCAGATTGCGCCTGCGCAGCTGAGTGAATTCCTCGCCAATTTGCGCACCCTGATTGAGCGAGGCGTCGCCAGCCTTCCAACCCATGAAGACTACATCCGCCAGCATTGCGCCGCCGACCAAGCCGGTGGTTAGGCCCGAATGACTGCCCACAAAAAAGGGCGGCGTGGTTGCCCACACCGCCCGTTTTTTCACCTTGCAGTGAGATCTTATTTCTTGGTGCTTTCAAGATAAGCGACCAGATTGGCGCGATCCTGCGCATCCTTGATGCCCGGGAAGGCCATCTTGGTGCCGGGCATGAAGCCCTTGGGATCTTCGAGGTACTTGAACAGCACATCGGTGGTCCAGGTCACGCCGCTGTTCTTGTTGGCGTCCGAGTAGCTGAAGCCGGCAACCGAGCCCGACTTGCGGCCAACGACATTGTAGAGCGACGGGCCGACGCGGTTCACACCATCGTCAAGCACGTGGCACGAACGGCACAGCGCGAACACCTTTTCGCCAGCGGCGACATCGGTGGTCATGCTGGCGAATTCCATGGTCGCGCCAGCTTCAGCAGCAGGTGCTGCGGGCGCAGCCGGGGCTTCGACAGCCGCAGCAGTGGTTTCGGTTGCTGCCGGGGCATTGGCATCGCTGCCAGCACCGCCACCGCAGGCCGAAAGAGTAGCGAGGCTCGCCAGCGCGGCCGCCCCCATCAGGAAATTACGCTTCATGATTGTGTGTCCTCTGAACAACTTGTTCCTCCCGCATCCCAGCGGGCCATAACCCAGTTTTTCTGGCATGGAAAGCGGGACTTCGCAAGGTTGCGCCGCCCTCTCCCCAGATGCCGTATAGCTAATACGCGCAAAGCCAAAAGGGTTTCCAAAGAGGCGCGAGGGGATTGCCTCAATATTGCCAAGCGCGGCGCGGGCGCTATGAGTAGCGTTATGACAAATCTGCCCTGGCACACCAAAATCGTCCTCGCCCTGCTGGCGTTCCTTCCGGTGTATTTCGGGGTGTCCGCACTCGGTACGAAATTCGGCATCTGGGGGTGGGAGACTGGGCTGCTGGCGCTGACGATGGGCGGCGGGGTGATTCTGCTGGGGATCGTCGCGCTGGTTTCGCTTGTCTCGCTGATCCTTGCGATCCGCGCCGCGCCGCGCCGCAACGGCGTGCTGGCGGCGGCGATCATCGGCCTGCTGCTGCCCGGCGCAGTGTTCGTGATGTTCATGACAGTGGGCGGCAAGGCTGGCGAAAACCCGATCCACGACATGGCCACCGACACCGCCAATCCGCCAGCGTTCTCCAACGCGACGATGGCCGCGCGCGAGGAAGAAGGTGCCAACCCGCTGAGCGATTATCAAACCCCGCTCGGGCAGCTGGAGCTTTACAAGGACAGCGTCTCGCCCGAACTCGCGATCAAATCGCACGCGCAGATCATCACTGACCGAGCCGATCGCCCTGCCCCCCTGCCGCTGGGCGGCGCGGGCAAAGCCGAAGGCGTAGCGGCGGTTGCGGCTGCGATGGGCGCGATGGGCCTGTCCGACATTCGCACCGATGTGAACACTGGCACGGTTGAGGGCGTGGCGGAAAGTTTCTGGTTCGGGTTCAAGGATGATGTGGTGGCCCGTGTCGGCCCATCGCAGATCGACTTCCGCTCAGTCAGCCGGGTCGGCCGCAGCGATCTTGGCGCGAACACTGCGCGGATCATCGACCTGCGCAGCCGCACCGAAACGCTGCTGGGATCGGCTAGTCGCGGAACGCCGCCCGCGCCATAAGGCTGCGCTGGAACACCGTCAGCACGCAGAGTGCGGCGTAGCCGTAGGCCAGTCCTGCGAACCACGCCGGGAAAATGCACATCGCGATGAACACCGCGATGGTCTCGGTGCCTTCAGCCAAGCCGGTTGAATAGAAAAAGCTCTTTTTGCCGTGCGCCTCGGTCTCGTCCCCGCGTTTGCCCGCGATCACGGCGAAAGCGAGGAAACTCACGCCTGTGAGCACAAAACTCGCCACCAGCACCAGCGCGGGCAGCGTGTTCGCTGCGCTCAAAATGCCGAAGCCCAGCGGGATCGAGACATAGAACGCGAAGTCGGCAACGATGTCGAAATAGCCGCCCAGGTCGCTCGGCCCGCGCACCCGCGCCACCGCGCCGTCCAGCCCATCGCAGACCCGGTTGGCGAGGATCAGCGCCAGACCCCAGCCGATGTGGCCGAAAGCGATGGCGGCCGCCCCGGCGAGGCCTAGCGTGAGGCCGGCGAAGGTAAGGCCATTCGCTGTCACCCCTAGCCCCGCGAGAAGCTGTCCCGCACGGTTCAATGGCGGATCGATCAACGGGCGCAGTTTGGCGTCAAGCATCCCCTATCCGCCCCAACTCACCAACCCGATCCACGCGCCTGTCATGCAGCTGGCCAAATTGCCCGCGATCCAGCTTTTCATGCCCAGCCCGGCAGCCTCGGCGCGGCGTTCGGGGCACAATGTGCCGATGGTCGACACCAGCAGGCCGACGCTCGCCAGATTCGCTACGCCGCACAGGGCGTAGGTAACGATCAGCAGGCTGCGCGGGCTGAAGGTGCCATCGGGCAGCTCGGCCAGTTCGAGATAGGCGACATATTCGTTGAGGATCGCCTTGGTGCCCATCAATCCGCCCGCCGCCTGCGCCTCGGCCCAGGGGATGCCGAGCAGCCACATGAAGGGCGCAAACAGCCAGCCAAAAAGGCGTTTGAGGCTGATTGCTTCGCCTTCGATGAAAGGCAGGACGGCAAGCATCGCGTCAACCAGTGCCACCAGCGCGAACACCACGATGATCACCGCGATCACGCTGAGGAACAGCTGCATCCCGTCCATTGTGCCTTTGACGATCGCATCGATGCTGCTTTCATACCGCAGACCGGGTTCTTCGTGATCGACCTCGGTAGCCACTGCATCCGCCTCGCCCGGCACCATCAACCGAGCGATCAGCAGCGCGGCGGGGAGCGAGATCAGCGAGGCGGAGATCATGTGCCCGACCGCATCGGGCACGGTGTCGCGCAGAGTAGTTGCGTAGAGAATCAGGATCGCGCCGCTGATGGTCGCCATCGTCAGGGTCATGATCTGGAACAGTTCGGTGCGGCTCATCCGGTCGAAGTAGGCGCGGGTGACCAGTGGGGCTTCGACCACGCCCAAGAAGATGCTCGCCCCGCCCGACAGGCCGACGACGCCGCTCACGCCAAGGCTGCGGCGCAGCAGGTACGACAGCGCACCCACCAGCCACTTCAGCACACCCCAATGCCATAGCAGCGCGGCGAGCGCGGAGAACACGATCACCAGCGGCAGGATCTGGAACGCAATCACCAGCGGCGGTTGCGCACCGTCTGCCAGCGCAAACGGCAACGGCGCTCCGCCAAGGTAGCCGAACATATAGGACGATCCCTTGAGCGTCGCCTGCTCGACCGCGCTGACCGCGTTGTTGGCCAGCCCTACCGCCGCCCACACGGCGGGCACGCGCACGATCAGCACCGCCAGCACGCCCTGCAATGCCAGCGCGCCCAGCATCCAGCGCCAGCCGGGATGACGGGCGCGGTTCTCGCTGAACGCCCAGGCGAGGCCCAGCAAGACCGCCAGGCCAATCACGCCGCGCAATTGGTCGAACAATTCCAATACGGTGCCCCTCTTGCGCCCGACTTCAGCCTTTTTTGCTGAAGACTTTGTCGAGCGCCAGCGTGTCCATCTCGCGCAAGGCAACCAGCGCAAGCGACGCGCCTGCCACCGTCAGCGAAGGGAAGAAAAGCAGGTTGGCGTCGCCGGGGTTGGCAAACAGATATTGCCCGTAGGGGTCAAGGAAATGCCGCCAGATCGGGATCGCCCCGCCGACGAGGATCAGCGCAGCTACCACCAGCGTATATTTGCGCGCCAGACCCAGCACTACCAGCAGGCCCAGCGCCACTTCGAACCCGGCGAACGCCAGTTGAAGCGTGCCATCATTGGCCACGCCGCCATAATACTTGTTGGCAAGGTTTGGCCCCATATCATCCTTAAGCAGGCGCACGCCGCCCCACAGCACCAGCAGCATTCCGGTGCCGATCCGCATGATCAGCAAGGCAATTTTGGCAAGCATTTCGCGTTCTCCTGCAATTAACCCCGGCGCCACGCATGATAGCGTTCGACCCATTTGAGCAGCTTTTCTGGCTTGTTCGCCCGCTTCCAGTTGCCCGCCGCAAACTTGTTGGCTTCGGCCATGGTCGGGTAGGCGTGGATCGTGCCGAGGATCTTGTTCAGCCCGATCCCGTGTTTCATCGCCAGAACATATTCGGCCAGCAATTCGCCCGCGTGCGCCCCGACGATTGTTGCGCCCAGAACCGTGTCCTTGCCGCCTGCCGGGGTCAGCACCTTCACAAATCCGCGCGTTTCGCTTTCGGCAATCGCCCGGTCGAGATCGTCGAGGTCGTAGCGGGTGACTTCGACCGCGATGCCCTGCTCCGCCGCCTCGCGTTCGTTCAGCCCGACGCGCGCGACTTCGGGATCAAGGAAAGTGACCGCCGGGATCACACGGTAATCGGCCTTGAACTTGCGAAAGGTGCCGAACAGCGCGTTGACGCTGGCGTACCAGGCCTGATGGCTGGCGGTATGGGTGAACTGGTAGGGGCCAGCGACATCGCCCGCCGCGAAAATATTGGGGAATTTGGTCGCGAGGAATTCGTCGGTGGTGACGGTCTTTGCGGTGTCGACCCCGATGGCTTCGAGCCCGAACCCGGTCAGCCGCGCCTTGCGCCCGACCGCGACGATCAGCGCGTCGAACGGGACTGGCACTTCTGCGCCGCCGCTTTCCGCGATAAGCACGCGGCCTTCGATCCGCACCGCCTTGTGCCCGGTGAGCACACTCACCCCATCCGCTTCCAGCACCGCGCGGGCAAGCGCGGACACATCGGCATCCTCCCGCCCCAGCACCGCGTCGGCCATTTCGACTTGCGTGATTTGTGAGCCGAGGCGCGCAAGGGCTTGGGAAAGCTCGCACCCTATCGGCCCCCCGCCAAGGATCACCACCCGCGCGGGCGCGGCGTCCATTTGGGCAAAGGCATCCCACATCGTCTCGCTGGTGAGATAGCCGCTGTCTGCCATGCCGGGGATCGGCGGCACCACCGGCTCCGCGCCGCTGGCGATGATGATCGAGCGCGTCGTCAGCAGCTGCGTCCCGCCGTTATTCAATGCAATCTCGACCGTCCAAGGGTCGATGATCGTGGCATAGCCTTTGACCACATCGACGCCGAGATCGGTGTAGCGTTCAACACTATCATGCGGCTCGATCGCCTTGATCGTATTCAGCACGCGGGCCATCACCGCCTTGAACGGCACCTTGGGTGTGACCGCCTCCAGCCCATACCGATCAGCATGGCGCATCATCGCCGCCACCTTGGCGCTCTTGATGATCGCCTTCGACGGCACGCAGCCGGTGTTGAGGCAATCGCCGCCCATCTCTTTCGCTTCGACCAGCGTCACGCTCGCCTTCACCTGCGCGGCGATATAGGCGGAGACGAGGCCCGCCGAGCCCGCCCCGATCACCACCAGATTGCGGTCGAACTTTTTGGGGCGCGTGAACCCGGCATAGACCTTGCGGCGCTTCAGCGCGCCGATGATCAGCTTGGCAAACCAAGGCGCGATGCCGAGCAGCACGAACGATCCGATCACAGTGGGCGAGGCGATCCCCGAAAGGCTATCAATCTGCGCCAGCTGCGTGCCCGCATTCACATAGACAATCGTGCCCAGCAGCATCCCCAGCTGGCTCACCCACATATAGGTCAGCGTGCGAATGCGGGTCAGGCCCATCACCAGATTGACCACGAAAAACGGCACCGCCGGGATCATCCGCAAGGTGAACAGATAAAACGCTCCGTCGCGCTCCACCCCGGCGTTGATCGCCTTCAGCCGCTCACCAAAGCGAGCCTCTATGCTGTCGCGCAGCACGTAGCGCGACGACAGGAACGCCAGCGTCGCCCCGATGGTCGAGGCGAAGGAGACCAGGACGGTGCCGCCCACCAGCCCGAACAATGCGCCCGCCGCCAGCGTCATCAGCGCCGCGCCGGGCAGCGATGCGCCAGTCACCACGACATAGGCGATGAAGAACCCGGCGATCACCGCCAGCGCATTCTCACGCTGAAACGCGCCCAGATCAGCGGCAAGCGCCTTGATCCCTTCAAGCGTGAGATATTCGCCCAGATCGAACACAAAATAGGCCGCCACCAAGGCGGCCAGCACGGCAAGGATCAGCAGTTTTTTCACACATTCTCCTTGGGCGGGTTTCGCGTCGGGTGGCGAGGTGGTTACGCCACACCGGCAAGCACGGCATATTTCGCGATCCAGCGTTTATCGATCCAGTGCTTCAAGCGCAGCACCCAGCGCCCTTCGGCGGCGAGCGGGCCATAGCTGGCAATCGCGCCCCCGTCGCCCGTGTTCATCAGATACAGATTGTTCCAGCGCGGGTGATAGGTCTTGTGCGGAGCCTCCCCCGCCAGCGCGCTGCGCAGATTGGCAGCGAGCACCGGCCCGGCAAAAACCGCATGGACGCCCGAATGGGCGAGCGAACGGTCGGTGCGCGCAGCAACGTCGCCTGCGGCAAAGATGTGCGGGTGCGAGGTCGATTGCTGGCGCGCGTCCACCTCGATGAAGCCTGCCGCATCCACCGCTAACCCGCTCGCCCGCGCCCATGCGGGCGCGGCGCTGCCGAGCGCGGCGATAATGGCCTCGGCAGGTTCGAGCGATTCGTTGCCCGCCATGATCGCCCCGCCTACGATCAGCGCATTGGCATGGTGCACCGCAATCCCTTGCCGTTCGAGCGCTCGCGCAACCCGGCGTTTCACAGCAGTGGCAAAGCCGGGCAGCAACCCGTCCTCTCCCGCGACCAGCACCACTTCGGCTGGCGCACCGGCGCGGTTGCCCGCCTGATTGTTGAGCGCGAACGCCAACTCCACCCCGCCCGCGCCGCCGCCTGCGACCACGACGCGGGTCAACGCAGGAAGCGCCGCCAACCGATCCACAAAACCGCCAATCGGGCGCACATCAATCAGCCGCGGATCATCTCCCAGCAGCGCCGCTGCCCGCCCCTCCCCGCCAGTGTCGATGGACGCAACGTCGAAGGCGATCACATCGCCTGAGGCCGTAGTCACACGCCGCGCATCGGGATCAATCCCGGCGCAGCGGTCCAGTACCAGCTCCACCCTCGCCCGCTGCGCCAGTGTTGCCAGATCGACCAGCCCATCATCGCGCGCGTGCTGCCCGGCGATCCAGCCCGGCACCATGCCCGAATAGCGTAAGATCGGCTGCGGCGTCAGCAGCACCGCGCGCGCACCGTGAGGCAGTCCACGCCGGATCCAGTCCGCCAGCACCGCTACATGCGCATGGCCGCCGCCGATCAGCAGCATCGTCTGTGTCACCCGCGCTGCCCTTTCCTGCCTGCATCAAGCTCTGCGCGCTTCATTGCCCACCGTTCAGCTGCGAGCAAGCTTGGTGCACTATCGGGCGCGTAATGTGATATTATCTCTCCTGCCCAGTCTGCTGCTGCACATCTGCAAGAAATTGCACATAATACAACGTTGGAACCGCAGGCGCGCTGGGCGATTGACCCAGAGTGGCAAAGCTGATGTTGCGTTGCGTGCATTTCATTTCGACCTTCCGAACGGTTGGTTGCAAAATGATCTGCATCCCTGGTGCGCGCCAGCGCGGCGGCATCCGGGCGGCGCAAAACCGGTTTCGAAAGTGAAAGGCTTCCATGGCAAACGAAGGCCAACATTACGGCTCGCAGATTTCGCTGGCGAAGTTCTTCAGGATTTTCTTCGAAATCCTCAAGCCGGAAAGCAATTTCTACTGGCTTGCGGCGGTTTACGGCGTGGGCATCAGCCTGCTGTCGCTCGCCACGCCAATTTCGGTGCAGATGCTGATCAACACCATCGCCAACACCGCATTGACCGCGCCGCTGGTGATGCTGGCGCTGACATTGTTCGGCCTGCTGCTGATCTCCAGCCTGATCTACGCGCTGCGCATCCACCTGATGGAAGTGTTCGCGCGGCGGTTCTACGCGCGGATGGTGGCGGAGATTTCGCTGATTTCGGTGTACGCGCAAAACCCGTTTTTCGGCGACATCAAGGCCAGCCCGCTGTTCAACCGCTATTTTGATGTGGTCTACGTCCAGACGGCGATCCCGATCTTGTTCATCGGCGGGTTCACCGTGCTGTTGCAGATCGCGGTCGGATTTGTGCTGGTGTCGCTGTATCACCCCTATTTCCTTGGCTTTACGCTGGTGATGATCGCGCTGATCTGGGTGGTGTGGTTGACGTGGGGTGGCCGGGCGTTGCGCACCGGGATCGACCTGTCCCATGCCAAGCACAAGACCGCAGGCTGGCTGCAAACGCTGGGCGGGTCGAACGGGTTTTTCAAATCGCAGCGCCGGATCGATTACGCGCTCGACAAGACCGATGAATACACCCGCGATTACATCAACCACCGCAAGCGCCATTTCCGGCACCTGTTTTCGCAGACCATCGCATTCCTGTTCATGTATGCCGCCGCCAGCGCCGCGCTGCTGGGCCTCGGCGGGTGGTTGGTGATCCAGAACCAGTTGACCCTGGGCCAGCTGGTCGCGGCCGAACTTGTTCTGTCGGCGGCGTTCCTCGGCGTGGCGCAGTTGGGCAGCTATCTCGGCTATTTCTACGATCTGTTCGCCGCGGTGGAAGAAATCTCGCAGTTCTACGACGTCGAACAGGAAACCCCCAAAGGCGCCGACCCGTTCGAAGGGCCGGATCACACCATCGTGTTCAAAGGCGTGCGCGGCCATGCACGGCACGAAGCGGCGCAGTTCGATCTCGAAATCCCCAGCGGATCGATCATCATGGCTTCGGCCAGCCACCACGGGGTGCAGCGGTTGTTCAAAGACCTGCTCAAGCTGCACGTCCTGCCCGAAGGCGGCTTTGCCACGCTGGGCGGTGTCGACGTCAAGGACATTGAAGCCCACCACCTGCGCAACAATGTCCACGTGCTCGACCGGCCGACCTTTGTGGAGATGACCATCCGCGAATATCTGGCGCTGTCGTGCAAGGAAACCGCGTCCAAACGGATGGTCGCGGCGCTGGACATGGTGGGGCTGACCGATACGATTGCAACCTTTGACAAGGGGCTTGATACGCCGATCGCCTCGACCGGGTATCCGCTTTCGGCGGTGGAGTTGCAGCAGCTGAAGCTCGCCAATGCTCTGCTCGAAGGGCCGCGCATTCTGGTGTTGTCGCGGTTGTTCGATCTGCTCGATCCCGAACCGCTCCAGCGCGCGATCACGCAGCTGCGCGAACAGGCCTATTCGACTGTGATCTATTTCTCCAACCGCCGGATTGATCTGGGCTTCGACCGGTTCCTGTATCTCGAAGCGCACCAGCAACGCTATTTCGATGATTTCGAAGCGTTCTGCGCTGCCCAGAACCAGTCACCGCCATCACATCTGCCGCGCGCTGAGCGGGGAGAATAGTCATGGCGATGCGCAATGAGGATATGACGCATTTCACCACGCTCGCGGCGATCAAGACGCCGAGGGTGATGCGCACTGTGTTCGTGATGCTGCTGATCGCGATCATCGTCGCGGTCGCATTCCTGATCTACGCCCCCTGGGTGCAGACCACATCGGGGCGCGGGGTGGTGACCACGCTCAACCCCAATGAACGGCGGCAGGATATCAACGCGCTGGTTCCGGGCCGGATCGTCGAATGGTTCGTTCGCGATGGCAGCACGGTCAAGAAAGGCGATCCGATCGTCCGCATCGCCGATATTGATCCCAACCTGCTAGACCGTTTGGGGGCCGAACGCGGGCAGATGGAACTGCAATTGCAGGCCGCACAATCGGCGCTTGCCACCGCCCAGATTGACGAGCGCCGTTCACGCGAGTTGTTCGAAGCAGGGCTGGCGGCGCGGCGCGACTACGAATTGGCGCAGATCAAGGTCGCCGAAATGCAGGGCCGCGTGGCCGCCGCGCAGGCCGATCTCAACCGTGCGGACGTGAATATTTCGCGCCAGTCGGTGCAGATCGTACGCGCGCCGCGCGATGGCTTTATCCAGAGCGTCAACGCCGGTGACGCTGCCACCTATATCAGCGCAGGTGCGGTGTTGGCGACGTTCGTGCCTGCCAATACCGAACGCGTGGTCGAGATTTTCATCGACGGGCGCGATGTCGCGCTGGTCAAGCCGGGGGATCAGACCCGCATTCAGTTTGAAGGCTGGCCCGCGGTGCAGTTTTCGGGTTGGCCTTCGGTCGCAATCGGCACGTTTGGCGGGCGGGTGATCTCGGTTGACCACTCGGCGCAGGTCGATGGCCGGTTCCGGGTGCTGGTCGCGGAAGAGACACTGGATGGCGAAGGCTGGCCCGAAGAACGCTACGTCAGGTTCGGCGCGGCGGTGCAGGCTTGGGTGCTACTGGAAACCGTGCCGGTCGGCTACGAGATCTGGCGTCAGCTCAACAATTTCCCGCCTGAACTGCCGCCGACTGGCACTGGCACGTCCTCCACTGGCCAAACGAACTGACGATGAGACACGTAGGAGCATTGCGGGTTGGGGGGCTCTGGCTGGCGGGCGCGGCGCTGTTTGCACTCACCCCGCTGGCGGCTGCGGCGCAGGATGTCGCGCCGCTGGCGGATTCGCTCGAAGCAGCGCTCACCACCGGGCCGCTCACGCCGGACGAAGTGCTGCGATCATCCGCGCTGACCTTTCCCGCCATCCTCGAAGCGTTTGAGCGCGAAGCCGCCGCTCGCAGCGATCAGCTCGCCGCCGATGGCGCGTTCGACCTGCTGCTGAAGGGTGAGGCCTACGATCGCCTGACCGGGACGTTCTCGGGCGGGTTCGCCAAAGCCGAAGCGCGCCAGCCGCTGCGCCCCTTGGGAGCCGAAGTGTTCGGCAGCTACCGCGTGTCAGACGGGCGCTTCCCGATTTACGAGAACATCAACAACACCAACCAGCTGGGCGAAGTAAAAGTCGGCGCGCTGTTCTCGCTGCTGCGCGACAAGAACATCGACCAGCGCCGCTTCGGGATCGAGGATACCCGGCTCGCCGCCAGTCAGGCGCGGCTGGATGTGTTGCTGGTCAAGCTGAACGTCCAGCACGAAGCCTTGCGCGCCTATTGGCGCTGGGTCGCGGCGGGCGAGGAAATCCGAGTGTTCGAAGAACTGCTCGAAATCGCCGAAGCGCGCCAAATCGGCCTCACCCGCGAGGTGAACGAGGGCGGGCGGGCACGGATCGCGCTGACTGAAAACGAACAGAACCTGCTGCGCCGCCGTACGCTACTGGAGGAAGCCAAACGCAATTTCACCACCGCCGCCAACAGCCTTGGCTATTACCTGCGCGATTCCAGCGGGGGGTTGATCGTGCCGACCCGCCAACAGCTGCCCGATACCGCACGGCTCGCCGCGATCCCCCCGGTCGCAACGCTGCTGGCGACCCCGCTCGGCGAGGTGATCCAGAACCGGCCAGAGCTCCAGACCTTCAAACTCGCGCTCGAACGGGCGACCAACAAGGTCGAGCTGAAACGCAACGACCTGCAACCCCGGCTCGATGCCAGCGTCGAGCTATCGCGTGATTTCGGCGCGGTGGGCGATGGCGGGCCGACGTTCGATTCGACCGATACCGTGGTGGGCGTCACCTTTACCGTGCCCCTGCAACGCCGCCAAGCGCGCGGGGCGCTGGGCCGTGCGGAGGCGGAACTGCGCGAGACCGAGCTGCGCCAGCGCCGGATCGCCGATCAGATCACCACCGATATCGCCAACATCCTCGCCAACCTCACCACCGCGTTGAAGCTGGGCGATCTCGCCGATGCCGAGGTCAAGCAGGCGAGCGCGATGGTGCAGGCCGAACGCACCCGGTTCCGATTGGGCGCGGGCGAGTTCTTTCTCGTCAATGCACGCGAAGAAACCGCCGCCAACGCCCAAATCAACGCCATCCGCGCCGATTTGGCCGGGCGGCTGGCCGAGGCGAGCTACAACGCCGCGACGATGAACCTGCCTGCGCTCGGGCTGGAATAGCCGCGATGGGCTGCGTCTGTTGCCGATGCGCCGCACCTGCCATTCACCTCTGCAATGGCTCTGCTAGCCGCTTGCCAAGGTTTAGCTGCTCGCCTAATTCCCGGCTCATGAGGCTTGGGAGGGTCGCTTGAAATCTTTCATCTTTGCGGCAATCAGCGCCCTGGCGCTGAGCGCGAGCACAGCCACCGCGCAGGATAGCACCGATGCACCTGCCGAAGGGGCAACTGGGTGCGAACTGCATGTCTGGCCTGCCGATGCCGTGCGCTCGACCTATAGCGGCTGGTTCCATGGCGGGATCGTCGATGGCGCGGTGCAGGGCCGCGATGGCTACAAGAAATTGCCCGACAGCATCCTTTCACCCGAAGGTCAGCTGCGCACGCTGGGTGAACAGGATCTGCCCGCGCTGCTGAACCTGCCCGGCTATATCGTGGTGCTGCACGATCAACCGCTGCCCAGCCGCGTGATCCGCGCCACCAAAGGCCGCCTGCTTACAGATAGCCCGTCATGCTATGCCGAACTGGTCACCGACGACGTGTTCTATCAGGAAGACATTATCTCTGGCCGGTTCCTGAAAGCGATTTTCCGGTTCCGCCAATTCGACGGCGGCAGCGATGCACCGACCCGCAGTTTCGGCACCTATATGCAGCAAAGGCTGGTGCAGTTTCCACCGGCTGAGCCTGAACAGCTTGACGGGGCACTCGAAGAATTCCGGCTCGCCTATGGCTTGGCAGCGCGCGAATTTGGTGAGGCGTTGAACCGCCCACCCAAAAAGAAAAAGAAGAACTAGACCGGATTTCGTGTGCTGCGGCACGCTTTCACAGGGGAAACACAATGACATTGCGCAAGATTTTCGCCGCCACCGGGCTCGCCACGGGCCTCGCCATCGTCCTCACCGCGCCGACTATGGCGCAGGACAAGCCGATGGCCGACGCGCCGATGATGGAAAAGGCGATGAAAGACGGGGCCATGATGGACAAATCGATGGACGCCGCAGTCAACACCAAGGGCCTCGCCCCCACCGCCGCCGCCGATGGCTGCGAATTGCACCTGTGGCCGGCTGAACGGATGACCTCGCTCACCTCGGGCCTGCTTGGCCCCGGCCTGCTCAATTCCGCGATCAATTCGGGCAAGGATGCCAACAACAAGACCCTGCTGGCCAGCGCGCTCGACAGCCCGTCGCAGCTCGATGCCTTGCAGGATCTTGACCTGCGCACGATGCTCAGCCTGACGCCGGGCACCACCATCATCCGCCACGAGACCCCGCTCGAACGCAAGACGATGAACAAGGTCAAGGAGCGCCGCGCCGAATCCACCTCGACGTGCTATTCCGAGCTGATCGTGGCCGACGTGTTCTATCAAAAGGCCGCGATCTATGGCCGCTCGCTGCGCACGCTGTTCATGGTGCGCAAATTCGGCAACGACCAAAAAATCGACAAGGAATACAAGGCCTGGGGCGGCAATGGTCTTTCGCTGTTCCCGCCCAAGGAAGGCGAAGACGCAATCGCCGCGCTTGATGAACTGGTCAGCGTCTACAAAGCCAATTTCGAGGAATTCGCCAAGAACGCGCGCCCCAAGCTGGCGGCGAAGTAATCTCCTCCGTCGCATGACATAAGGGGCCGTCGGAGCGATCCGGCGGCCCTTTGCGTCGGCCCGTCCCGTCCGGCAGCTCGCGCTGACAATCTGCGATTGCACTGTAGTGCGCGTGCGTCCAAGGGGAGCCGCGCTTCCGCACGGTTGAGACCCTGTCGCCATGACCACCAAATTGCTGACAGGGCTGCTCGCCAAGCCGAGCGAGGCCGGTGCGGAGGCACGCTGCACGCGCGGCGAACGCCTGTTCCAGATCGCATTCGGTGCAATCCAATGGCCGTGGCTGCTGCGCAGTCTGTATGGCGGCACGCAGGCGCAAAAGCAGGCGTTGCTCGACCGCGTCGGGCTGGCTGAGGATGCGCTGCCGCATCTGGGCAGCTGGAAGGCGGATACCTACCTGCTCCACCGCATCGTTGACATCATCGAGGATGCGCGCCCGGCGACCGTGGTTGAGCTGGGTTCCGGAGCGACGTCGCTGGTGATCGCCAAGGCGCTGGCGCAGCATGGCGGCGGGATGCTGCACAGCTATGATGGGCACGCGCCGTTCATCGAATCGATGCAGGGCTGGCTGGCTGAGCATCAGCTTCACGCCGCGTTTCACTACGCACCGCTGGGGCAGCGCGATGTGCGCTGGCCGGGGCTGTGGTACAACCTCACCGCAGTGCCGGGGTCGATTGATTTGCTGGTGATCGATGGGCCGCCGTGGGCCGTCCACCCCTTTGCCCGCGGGATGGCCGAACGCCTGTTCCCGCTGATTGCGCCGGGCGGCACGGTGCTGCTCGACGATGCGGCCCGCCCGGGGGAGCGTTACGTTGCGCATCGCTGGAAGAAGGCCTGGCCCGATTTCGACTTCCGCTTCGAAAGCGGCGGCACCAAAGGCACGCTGGTTGGGCGTCGGCGCGGTTAAAACTTGCCCCTGAGCGCTTGATAAGCCGCCGCCGCGACGGTGTTGGCGAGATTGAGCGAGCGGATGACGTCCGAGCGCATCGGCAGGTTGAATAATCGATCCGGGTGCTGTTCGATCACGCTGCGCGGAATCCCCTTGGTCTCCTGCCCGAACACCAGCATCGCATCATCGGGATAGTCTGGCTCGTAGAAGCTGCGCGCGCCGAATTCCTCAAACAGGAAAAGCTGATCGGGGCGCGGGGTGCGCGCGGTGAGGAACGCGTCCCAGCTGGCATATTCGGTGAGGTGGACATGCGGCCAGTAATCGAGGCCCGAGCGCTTCACGCGGCTGTCGGTGATTTCGAACCCCAGCGGGTGGATCAGGATCAACTCCATTCCCAGCGCCACACAAGTGCGCCCAATTGCGCCGGTGTTGCCGGGGATTTCGGGCTGGATCAGGATGATGGCGGTCATTGTGCGCAGACTGCGCGGTCAGGCGAAGACGAAGCGGGTGTCGCGGGTGATCAGGCTGGCATCAGCAACCTGCTCGCGCCCATCCCAACTGACATTGCAAAGCATCCGTGCGAAACGCTTCCACCACTGGCGTTCGTCATTGCGCGCGCCCTGTTTCACGAGGCGTGCAACATTGCGCGCCGCGACCGCCTCAGCAAGGCTGCCGAGCGTCGCCCAATCGCCGCTCCATCCGCCACGGTCGAACAGAAGGACGGTCAGCACCAGCGGCCAAAGCGCCAGCCAGTCCGCAGACCATTGCAACAGCGCCATCCCCGCGCCGCCCACGAAAAGCGCAACCGAGAATGCGCATCCAGTCCTGCTGATCACCTTGGCGGGTGCGGCAAGGCCAAGCTCGCGTTCGATCATCAGCGCTACCCTGCGGGGAGACGGCAGCCCCTGGCCGGTCAAGACGGTACGCGGAGTCGATGCCGGATCGAGGCCAAGGCCAGTCAGCAGGCGGCGCAGGCGATAGAAGGCCATCGCGGTGTCGCACCCATCGCCCGCGCCATCGGGCGTGTGGCACCGCAAGATTTCGTCGAAAAGATCGCCCGCAGTCTGCACATGGCGCAGATCGCGCGGCAGGGTGACGGCGAATGACGCCTCAATTTCGGAAAGAAGGTCGTCGAGATCGTCCCCGTCAACCCTCACCGCAGCGAGGCACCCTTCTGCCATTACCCCAGCTTGTCCTTCAGCAGCGCGTTCACCACGCCCGGATTGGCCTTGCCCTGCATCGCCTTCATCGTCTGGCCCACGAAGAAGCCGAACAATGCTTCCTTGCCGCCGCGGTATTGTTCGACCTTGTCGGCGTTGGCGGCGATGATCGCGTCGACCGCAGCTTCGATCGCGCCAGTGTCGCTGACCTGCTTCAGCCCTTCGGCATCCGCAATTTCAGCGGGATCGCGGCCGGTCTTGAGCACGATCTCAAAGATTTCCTTGGCCTGCCCGCCGCTGATCTCGCCCTTGTCGGCCATCGCGAGGATGCTCGCCTGCGCGGCGGCCGTGGCGTTGGCGAGGTCGGCTTCATCGCCCAGCGCCTTCACCACTCCCGGCGCGACTGACAGCGCCCAGTTGGCGACCTGCGTGGCGACGGCGCTCTCATCCTTGCCGATGGTCTTCGCCGTCTCAGCCAGCAGCGTTTCGAACCGCGCGAAGGTTTCCACCTCGGCGGTCAATTCGCGCGCGTTGTAGGGGGTGAGGCCGAGCACCTCGACATACCGCTTGCGCTTGGCATCGGGCAGTTCGGGCAGCGACGCACGGCAATCGGCGAGGAAATCTTCCTCCAACACGAGCGGCAACAGATCTGGATCGGGGAAGTAGCGATAATCATGCGCGTCTTCCTTGCTCCGCATCGTCCGCGTCGTGCCGGTGCCCGGATCGAACAGGCGGGTTTCCTGCACAATTGCGCCGCCCGCTTCCAGCACATCGACTTGCCGCATCGCTTCATGCTCGATCGCCTGCATGACGAAGCGCACCGAGTTCACGTTCTTGGTTTCCGTCCGCGTGCCAAGCTCGTCGCCGGGTCGGCGCACGCTGACATTCACATCGGCGCGCATCGATCCTTCTTCCATGTTGCCATCGCAGCTGCCGACATAGCGCAGGATCGCGCGCAACTTGCGCACGTAAGCGCCAGCCTCAGCCGGTGAGGCCATATCGGGGCGCGAGACGATTTCCATCAGCGCCACGCCCGAGCGGTTGAGGTCGACATAGGACATCGTCGGGTGCTGATCATGCATCAGCTTGCCCGCGTCCTGTTCGACGTGAATGCGCTCGATCCCGATGATCTTGTCCTCCGGGATGCCCGCTTTCTCGTCCGCTTCGATCAACAGCTGCCCTTCACCCACGATCGGGTGATAGAGCTGGCTGATCTGATACCCCTGCGGCAAATCGGCGTAGAAGTAGTTCTTGCGATCAAACTGGCTCCACGTGTTGATCTGCGCATCAATCGCCATCCCGGTGCGCACCGCCTGCCGGATGCATTCGCGGTTGGGCACAGGCAGCATCCCCGGCATCGCGGCATCCACCAGGCTGACCTGCGAGTTCGGCTCAGCGCCAAACGCGGTCGAAGCGCCCGAAAACAGCTTGGAATGCGAGGTCACCTGCGCGTGGACTTCAAGGCCGATCACGACCTCCCATTCCCCGGTGGCACCCTGAATGCGGTAGTTACTCATTTCGTTTCCTCGTCACTTTCGGAGGCGTTGCGGGTGTCGAACCGCGCTTCGCCGTGATCGACGTTCTTTCTCACCCAATTCGCCGCCATGAAGGTCAGCGGCACCGCGAGGATGATTGCCACCCCGGCAATCCACAGCGCGGTATCGGCGATCACCACCACTTCTCAGGCTTGGCCGTGAACCCCGCCCGTTGCTGGATCGCGAGGCCCGCATTGAGCACGCCCTGTTCGTCGAACGGGCGGCCCACGAGTTGCAGGCCGAGTGGCAGGCCGTGTTCGTTCAACATCGCAGGCACGCTCATTGCCGGAAGGCCAGCCAGCGACGCAGGCACAGCGAAGACGTCGTTGAGATACATCGTCAGCGGGTCTTCGTTCATCGACCCCAAGGGGAACGAGGCGGTCGGCGTGGTCGGGGCGAGGATCACGTCGCACTCTTGGAACGCGCGTTCGAAATCGCGCGCGACCAGCGCACGCACCTTCTGCGCCTGGGTGTAGTACGCGTCGTAGAAGCCGGCCGACAGCACATAGGTGCCGATCAGGATGCGGCGCTTGACCTCGTCGCCGAACCCGGCGGCGCGGGTGGCGGCGTACATGTCTTGCAGGCCCGAGCCATCGGGCAGATCGCGCAGGCCATACCGCACCCCGTCATAGCGGGCGAGGTTCGACGAGGCTTCGGCAGGCGCGACAATGTAATAGGCGGGCAGCGCATATTTGGTGTGCGGCAGCGAAACGTCGACGATTTCCGCCCCCGCATCGCGCAGCCACGCCTTGCCCTGTTCCCACGAATCGAGGATCGCCTGATCGGTGCCCTCCATCCGGTATTCGCGCGGGATGCCGACTTTCTTGCCGCGCAGGTCGGCGTTCAAAGCGGCTTCCCAATCGGGCACATCCATCTGCAACGATGTCGCGTCCTTCGGATCGAAACCAGCCATCGCGCCGAGCATGATCGCGCAATCCTCAACCGAGCGCGCCATCGGCCCGGCCTGATCGAGGCTGGAGGCAAAAGCGACGATGCCCCAGCGCGAACAGCGGCCATAGGTCGGCTTGATCCCGCAAATGCCGGTGAAGGCGGCGGGCTGACGGATCGATCCGCCGGTGTCGGTGCCGGTTGCGGCAGGCGCGATGCGCGCGGCAACGGCGGTCGATGACCCGCCCGATGAACCGCCGGGGCTCATCGCGGCATTGCTGCCCGCCTTCTTCCACGGCGAGGTGACGTTGCCGAAATAGCTCGTCTCGTTCGAGCTCCCCATCGCGAACTGATCGAGGTTCAGCTTGCCCAGCATCCCCGCGCCCGCATCCCACAGCTTCTGCGAGACAGTCGATTCGTAGCGGGGTGTGAAGCCTTCGAGGATGTGGCTGGCCGCAGTGGTTTGCACGCCGTTGGTGGCGAACAGGTCTTTCATGCCGATCGGCACGCCCGCCATCGCGCCCAATTCCGCGCCAGCCGCGCGCGCGGCGTCAACCTTGTCAGCGGCGGCAAGTGCGTGGTCAGGCGTGGTGACAATGAAGGCGTTGAGCACAGCAGCTTCAGCCACGGCGGCATTGAAACCTTCCGCCACTTCGCGCGCGGTGAAGGCGCCGCTGCGCACACCGTCGCGGATGTCTTTTACGCCGAGTTGAGTCAGGTCAGTCATATTATTCGATCACCTTGGGCACGCCAAAGAACCCGTGTTCGGCCGCAGGCGCATTGGCGAGCACGTCGCCCTGCCGCCCGCCGCCGGTCAACGGATCCGCGTCGGTCACATCATCGCGCAGCCGCAGCGTGTTGGGGATCACTGCCGCCATCGGCTCAACCCCGGCCACGTCGACCTCGGCCAATTGTTCGACCCATTGCAGGATACCGTTCAATTCGGGCACCATCCGTTCGAGCGCGGCATCATCCATGCTGATGCGCGCCAGACTGGCGATCTTGGCGACGGTCGCCTTGTCCACCGACATACGATCCGCCCTTACTGGCCCGGAGCGGGCGCGGGTGCGGGTGCGGGTGCGGGTGCAGCGCCCGGAGCGCCGCCGGGAGCAGCGCCCTGCTGACTTTGCATGGCCTGCTGCAAGATGCCGAGGTTCCGTTCGAACGTCTTCTGGCTCATGATGTCGATCACTTCGATTTCGAATTCGAGATCGGCGTTGGGCGGAATCGGCGCACCCTGCGGCGGTTCCGCGCCGTAAGCCTTATCGGCCGGGATGAAGAGCGTGTATTTGCCGCCCTTCTGCATCTGTTGCAGCCCTTCGAAGAAGCCGGGGATGGTCGCACCTTCTTCAATCGGGAACGGGGTGCCCTTGGGGAAGATGCCTTCGACCGGCAGCGGAATGTCGCGCGATTCGTCGAACACCGTGCCATCGCTGGCCAGCTTGCCCTTGTAATTCATGAACACCACGTCGCCGACCTTGGGCGTCGGGCCAGTGCCGGCCACTTCGGTGTCGAGATCAACCCCGCGCGGCACTGCGGCCCACGCCAGCCCGCCGCCCACGGCGATGGCCAGCGCGACGCCCAGCCACAGTTTGGTCAGCGAGCCTTTGGCTACAGGCTTGATCGGAACGGCGGTAATCTCGGTCATGATATCGTCCTGACTGGTGGCACGTGCTGCGCCGAATGAATACGCCAAAAGGGCGCGGATTTACGCCGCGCCCTGATGACTGATCAAAGAAGGGGATTCAAGCAATTCTGCGTGCAGAAACATGCTTGGCGACGGGATTATTTGCTCCCATCACGCTCCATACGCTTGCGCTCCATCTTGCGGGCGCGACGCACGGCAGCTGCCTTTTCACGGGCGCGCTTTTCGCTCGGCTTTTCGAAGTGGCGACGCAGCTTCATTTCGCGATAAACGCCTTCACGCTGCAGCTTCTTCTTGAGCGCGCGCAGGGCCTGATCGACATTATTATCGCGAACCATGATTTGCATAAACGACGACTACCTCATGTCCAAACCGCCAGAGCCCGCTTGCGATTGCGCGGGGATTCGCGAGTGAATTTCCAATGGAGCGCGGGCGAATCCCATAGGGGAGCCGCCCACGTAACGGCGCCCCGGTAGTCCAACACCATCCCAAACGCAACCCATCAGCGCCGCATCATTGCAAAATCGCGCGCGATCCGCGCCCGAAAGGCCCCTGCTAGGCAGAACGCGATGCGCTCGCTAAAGGGCTTGGGAATGACCTTAACTGCCCCCTCCCCGCTTGCCGCTTCGGCGCTGGTCGCCGCTGGCGGCGCTGTCGGCGCTGTCGCCCGCTATCAGCTTGGCCGTCTGGTGACGAGCGTGATCAGCCCGCGCGCCGCCGAGACCTTCCCGTGGGGGACGCTCAGCGTCAACCTGATCGGCAGCCTGTTGATGGGCGGTTTGCTCGGCTGGTTCGCGCGGCCCGGCATTTCGTCCGAGACGGCTGAGACAATGCGGCTGCTGATCGGCGTCGGGTTGCTGGGCGGGTTCACCACCTTCAGCGCCTTCAGCGCCGAAATGGTGACGATGCTGCACCGGGGGCAGATGGTCGACGCGCTGCTTTATGGCTCGGTTTCGCTGGTCGCGGGCATGGCCGCTCTGGCCGCTGGCCTTGTTATCGCGCAGAGCATGTCATGAGCAACGCACCAACCACCGGGCCGGCCAACGAAAGCGTCCGCCAATTCACCGTCAGCGAAGATGATGACGGCATCCGGCTTGATCGCTGGTTCAAACGCAACCTGCCGCTGATCGGCTTTGCCACCGTATCGCGCTGGGCGCGCACCGGGCAAATCCGGGTCGATGGCAAGCGGGTGAAGCCCGAAGATCGCCTCGCCGAAGGGCAAGTGCTGCGCGTGCCGCCGGGTGGTGAGGAACCGCCCGCGACCGGAGAGCGCAAGCCCAAACCGCAGCGCCGCGTGCTCAGCCCCGAGCAGATCGCCGAAGCGAACGACATGGTGATCCGCGAAACGCCGTCGGCAATCGTGCTCAACAAACCCCCCGGCCTCGCCACGCAGGGGGGGAGCAAGACGACCAAGCATGTCGACGGCCTGCTCGATGCGTTTGTGACCGACGAAAAGACGCCCCGCCCACGGCTGGTCCACCGGCTCGACAAGGATACCTCGGGCGTGCTGCTGATCGCGCGCACGCCGGGGGCTGCGGCGAGTTTCTCCAAGCGGTTCGCCAGCCGTTCGGCGCGCAAAGTCTATTGGGCGCTGGTGGTCGGGAACCCAGCGCTGTCCGAAGGGGTTATCGACGCTCCGCTCGCCAAGCAACCGGGCACCGGCGGCGAAAAAATGCACATCGACGAGGAAAATGGCGCGGCGGCCAAAACCCGTTACCGCGTGGTCGACCATGCGGGCGAGCGCGCCGCCTGGGTGGAGCTGGAACCGCTGACCGGGCGCACGCACCAATTGCGCGTCCACATGGCGGCGATCGGCCACCCGATTGTGGGCGACGGCAAATATGGCGGGCCGGATTCGTTTCTGACCGGCGCGGTCAGCCGCAAGATGCACCTCCACGCGCGCCGCCTGATCATCTCGGAACCGAGCACCAAGGATGGGAGCGGCGGCAAACTGGATGTCACCGCAGAATTGCCGCCGCATTTCGCGATGAGCATGGACGTACTGGGCTTCGATCAAGGCCTGTCCGACGCCTCGCCCATGCGCGACGAAGCACCGGAGCGGTCGGGCGAGGAAAAGAAACAGGCCGCGCGCCGCCACTTCAAACAGGCGCGCAAGGAAGCCCGTGCACCCCGCCGTGCGCGCGGCGATGCGGCTGCACCCAAAGCGAAGAAGCCGGCGGGCAAGCCTGCTGGCAAGGCGGTGGGCAAACCCGCCAAGCCCGCGCCCAAAGCGACCAAGGCTCCGGCCAAAGCGCCCACCAACCGAGCGAGGCCCGCCCCTAAAGGCCCGCGTAAGTGAACACACGCCTCGCCGTGTTCGATTGCGATGGCACGCTGGTCGACGGGCAGGCCGATGTCTGCTGGGCGATGGAGCGGGCCTTTACCCGTGCGGGCCTGCCTGCGCCTGACTCAACCATCGTGCGGCGGATCGTTGGCCTCAGCCTGCCGGTCGCGGTGCGGCAGTTGGCCCCGGCGCTTACCGAGGATCAGGTCGCGGCGGTAACCGAATTCTACCGTTCCAGCTACCGTGCCCGGCGCGAAGAAGGCTTGCTCGACGAGCCACTTTACGATGGCATCGCCGAATTGCTGGCTGCGCTGCACAAGGATGGCTGGAGCCTCGCGGTGGCAACGGGCAAGTCTGATCGCGGGCTCGCCGCTTGTCTGGCGACCCACGGCATCGCTGATCTTTTCGTCTCGCTCCAGACCGCCGACCGCCACCCCTCCAAACCGCATCCCGCGATGCTGGAGGCCGCCTTGTTCGAAGCGGGCGCGCAGCCCGATCAGGCGGTGATGATCGGCGACACCAGTTTTGATATGCTGATGGCCCGCAGCGCCGGCGTGCGCGCGGTCGGCGTTGCCTGGGGCTACCACGCGCCGCACGAATTGCTGGCGAGCGGCGCGGCGAGCGTAGCCGACAGCGTTGCCGCCTTGGGCGCGGCGCTGGACGGGGCGCTAGACGGGACGCTAGACGGGACGCTGGCATGAGCCTTTCGCCGCGCGAAGCCGCCGAGAAAACGGCCCGCAATCGCTTCATCATCATGAATGTCGTGCGTGTCTTCGCTTTGGCGATGTTGATGGTCGGGGTGGCGATTACCCGTTTCGTGCCGTATCTGTCAGTGGAGTGGATTGTCGGCGCGGCGCTGGCAGTGATGGGCCTGCTCGAATTCTTTTTCCTTCCTGCGATTATCGCGAAACGCTGGAAGGCGGGAGACCGCGCCAAAGACAACCGGCTCCCATGATCCGGCGTTTCTACAACGACGTCACACTCGCGCAGGTGCCGGGCGCCAAGACACTCGGCTATCAGGTGCAGCTCGACGGGCGCGGGGTCAAGACCGTGGGCGGCGCGCCGCAGCTTGCTCCGACGGAAAGTTTGGGCGAGGCGCTGGCAGCGGAATGGCGCCGGGAGGGCGAACAGATCGACCCCGCCAGCCTGCCGCTGCGTGATCTGACCGACTATGTGATCGATGTGGTAGCGGGCGATCCCGCGACGATTGCGGACAGCCTGATCGGCTATGCCGAGACCGACACGCTATGTTACCGCGCCGACCCGGACGAACCGCTCCACGCGCGGCAAATGGAGGTGTGGGAGCCGCTGCTCGCTCGGTTTGAGGCTGACAACGGCATCCGATTGGTGCGGGTGAGCGGCATCCTTCACCGCCCGCAGCCACCCGAAACGCTTGAGCGCCTGCGCACACGGCTGATGAACCTCGATCCGTTTACGCTGGCCGGGGTGGAGACGATGGCGACGCTTTCCGCCTCGCTTGTCACCGCGCTCGCCGCGCTCGATGCGCGCGAGGAAGATGCACGGGCGCTGTGGCAGGCGGCGTGTCTCGAAGAAGAATGGCAGGCTGACCTGTGGGGCCGGGAGGAAGAAGCCGAAGAACGCCGCGCCCGGCGTGAGGCTGATTTCCTGCGCGCCTGCGGGTTTACACGGCTGGTGCGGGCTTAACCGCCCGCGACCCAATCCGCCACTTCGCCCGCCACGGTGTTCGCCGCGCGGTTGAGCGCCGCACCGACTGCGCGCCCTTCTGCCGGAACGCCGGTTTCGCGTGCTTCGAACCGGCGGGTGGTCACTTTGCCCTCCCCGTCCAGTCGCACCGCATCGAATCGCACCACGGCGGCGGAATCTGCCGCTTCGTAGCCCATGTCGATCAAGGTGCCGCGAAGTGTTACCGTGGCCAGTGTGGAGGTGTCATCGCCGTCCACCACCATCGCATTGCCGCGTGCACGGATGGTTTCACCCACCAGCCGCCGGAACAATCGCGCGGGCTTTTCCACCCAGAACGCTTCTTGCAGGTAGGCGAGTTCCGTTTCGCTAACCGCCACCGGCACGCGCAGCACGTCAAGCTTGGCCGGCGTGTCGATGGCGAGCACCGCGACCACCGGACGGTTCACGCCTGCCGCGCCATCGCCCACAGGCGCGCGCACAGCGGGGCTCAGCGTCAGCAGGCTTTCAGGCGGCGGCCCGCCAAGGCTGATGCAGCCGGGCAGCGCCAACAGCAGCGGCAGCGCGATAAGGATCGATCGGTGTTTCAAGGTCATGCGATCCGTCCTTTAATTGGGCTTGTAATCGGGCAGCGTTTGGCCGCTGACGAGCGAGCCCGCGCCTCCGCTTTCGAGCTTTTCGGTGATCGCGCGCAACGATCGGCTGGTGGCGCGCAGGTCTTGCAGCGTCGCTTCCGCATTGGGCAGTGTACTGGTGCGCAGTTGCCGGGCGGCCGGGCGGGTATCCTCAAGCGTCGCCGCCAGCGAAGCCAGCGCCGAGTTGGCCGACTTCAGCGTCGCTTGAAGTTCGCGGGCGAGCGGCTGGCCTTCATCCCTGAGCAGCGCATCGCTGCTCGCCGCGACCTTTTCAACCGCATCCAGCGTCTGGTTGAATTCCGTCATGGTGGTGCGGAATTCCTTGAGATTGGCGGTCAATTCCGGGGTTGCATCGGCCAGCCCGCCAGTCAGGCGGTTGGTATTGCGCAGGATGCCCGAAATCTCTTCCTGATTTTCCGGGCCGAGGATGGTGTTCAATTGTTCGGTCAGGGTCGCCAGCCGTTCCAGCAGCAGCGGCGCGTTGGCGACAATCTCGCCAAATCCGCCGCGCCCCGGCGGGATCACCGGGCGGCCTTCGGGACAGGCGGTAGTCTCGCAGGTGATTTCGGGCGCATCCTTGCGCGCACCATCCAGCAGGATGGTCGACACCCCGGTAAAACTCGCCTGAATGGTCGCCTGCGTGCCGACCAGGATCGGCACATCACCGCGCACCTTGATCCGCACCCGCACGAATTCGGGGTTGCCATTGGCGAGCGCAATCTCCTTGACCTGTCCCACCGGCACCCCGGCAAAGCTGACTTCGCTGCCATTGGCGAGGCCTGAGACCGATTGGCCGTAGAAGATGTCAAACTCGTCCTGATCGCCCTGCCCCAGCCGCGCGATCCAGACGATGAACGCGGCCAGCGCGGCCAGCAGCACCAGCGTGACCGCGCCGACCCACAGATGATTGGCTCTGGTTTCCATGCCTTATCCTATGAACGCCCGATGGGAGGTGTGTCCAACATTCTATCCACCGTCAGCCACGTGGTGGCGTTGATGCGAAGCCTGCGCAGCGCGCCCGCGCGGGCCGTTGAAATATTCCTCGATCCACGGATGCCCGGTGGCGATCAGTTCGGGGATCGTGCCAACACCGATGATTTTCTTGTCCGCAATCACCGCCACACGGTCGCAGATTTCGTAGAGCGTATCGAGATCGTGGGTGATCAGGAACACGGTCAGGCCCAATGTTTCCTTCAGCTCGCGGGTCAGCCGGTCGAAATTGGCCGCGCCGATCGGGTCGAGCCCGGCGGTGGGTTCATCAAGGAACAAGAGCTCGGGATCGAGCGCCAGCGCCCGCGCCAACCCAGCGCGCTTGCGCATCCCGCCCGACAATTCCGAGGGATATTTCGCCACCGCGCTTTCAGGCAGGCCGGTCAGGATCACTTTGTAGCGCGCAATTTCGTGCCGCAGTTCGGAGCTGAGGTTGGGATAATATTTGCGCAGCGGCACCTCGACATTTTCGCCCACGGTCAGCGTTGAAAACAACGCCCCGCCCTGGAACAATACGCCCCAGCGGCGGCGCACGCCGATGCCTTGCTCAAGATCCAGTTCGGTAATGGTGCGCCCCAGCACATCGATCCGGCCGGCGCTTGGCCGCTGCAAGCCGATGATCGAGCGCATCAGCACCGATTTGCCGCTGCCAGAGCCCCCCACCACGCCGAGGATCTCGCCGCGCTGCACTGTAAGGTCCAAACCTTCGTGGACGGTGAAATCGCCGAAACGGTTCACCAGACCTTCGATCACAATCGGCGGCGCCAGATCTTCTGGATGGTCGGTCATCGGCATCACCCCCACCCGATTTCGGTAAAGAACACCGCGAAGAACGCGTCGATCACGATCACCGCAAAGATCGCCGAAACCACCGCCATCGTCGTGCGCCGCCCAACCTCTTCGGAATTGCCGCGCACTTGTAGCCCGTTGTAACAGCCTGCCAAGGCAACGATCAGCCCGAACACTGGGGCCTTGATCAGTCCGACCCACAGGTCATGTTCGGGCACCACTTCCTGAATGCGAGCAAGGAACGTCCAGAACGGGATACCCAGTGTCAGATCGCCGACCACCGCGCCGCCAATGATCGCCATGATCGATGCGTAGAACCCCAGCAGCACCATCATGAAAGTCGCCGCCAAAATGCGCGGGATCACCAGCACCTCAATCGGCGAGATGCCGATGGTGCGCATCGCGTCGATCTCCTCGGTCAGTTTCATCGTGCCGAGCTGCGCGGCAAACGCGCTGCCGGATCGACCCGCGACCATGATCGCAGTCATCAACACACCAAGTTCGCGCAAGGTGATCCGCCCGACCAGGTTCACCGTCAGCGATTCCGCGCCAAACTGTTCCAGCTGCACCGAGCCTTGCTGCGCGATCACGATCCCGATCAGAAAGCTCATCAGCCCGATGATTGGCAGCGCAGTGACGCCCACCAGCTCCATCTGATGCACCAGCGCGCGGATCGGGAACCGCAAGGGGTGACGCGCCAGGCTGACACCCCCGATCAGAATCTGTCCGAAAAACCCGACCACGCCGTAAATGCCCGAACGGGTGGCATAAACCTTTTCGCCCACCGCCACGGGCACGCGTTCCCAAACCGGCGCGCGGAGTGGGCGCGTATCACCGCTGGCGTCAATATCGCGCACCGCGCTGAGCAGGCGTTCAGCAGCCGGGCTCGCGCCGGTGATGTCGCAATTGTGCTCGTGTGCCACGCGGCACACCACCCACGCGCCAACGGTGTCGATTTCGTCCACTGCAGCCAGATCGACGGTGCGGATCGGGGCGGACAGCCGCTTGAGCTCGCGCTCCAGCGGCGCAATGTTCGCCAGCGTCACCTTTCCTGACAGCACCAGCCGGGTGCCATCCGCGCTATTTTCGTCCAGCGTATATTGCGCGGCGTCCTGCATCGGGATGGGGTATGGGGTGAATTTCCGCTCCCCGCAAGGTTGGCGCGGGCGCCAGTCGTGTCGATCATTGCATCGCAGCATAGGTGCTGGCATGGCGCAGGGCATTATGACCGACAGTTCAAACCCCACTCTGCCCACCACTTTCGACCCCGCCGAGATCGAGGCGCGCTGGTATCAGCATTGGGAGACGAACGGCTGTTTCCGGCCCGAGCGGCCCAATGCCGAGCCCTTCACCATCGTCAACCCGCCGCCGAACGTCACCGGCAGCCTGCACATCGGCCACGCGCTCGACAACACGTTGCAGGACGTGGTGGTCCGCTATGAACGTCTGCGCGGCAAGGACGCTTTGTGGGTGGTGGGCACCGACCATGCGGGCATCGCGACCCAGATGGTGGTCGAACGCCAGATGGAGGCGCAGCAGGACAAGCGCACCAATTACACCCGCGAAGCCTTTGTCGAGAAGGTGTGGGAGTGGAAGCACGAAAGCGGCGGCACCATCACCAACCAGCTGCGCCGTCTGGGCTGTTCGATGGATTGGAGCCGCGAACAGTTCACGATGGACCCGCATTTCACCAAGGCGGTGATCAAAACCTTCGTCAGCCTGTATAATGACGGGCTGATCTACCGTGACAAGCGGCTGGTGAACTGGGACCCGAAGCTGAAGACCGCGATTTCTGACCTCGAAGTCGAAACCCGCGAAGTGCAGGGCAGCTTCTGGCGTTTCCGCTATCCGCTGGCAGACGGCGCGCTCACCGATGCCGGGGCCGATCACATCATCGTCGCCACCACCCGGCCCGAAACCATGCTGGCCGATATGGCCGTGGCAGTGCACCCTGAAGACGAACGCTACGCCAGCGTTGTCGGCAAGCATATCGTGCTGCCGATCACTGGGCGGCGCATTCCCATCATCGCCGACGAACACGCCGATCCGGCGCTGGGGTCAGGCTGTGTGAAGATCACGCCGGGCCATGATTTCAATGACTTCGAAGTCGGCAAGCGTGCCGGGTTTGCGGCGGGCGATATGCTCAACATGCTCGATGCCGATGCGGCGGTGGCGCAAGTGGCCGACGGCTTGATCCCGGCGGAGTTCGTCGGGCTCGACCGGTTCGACGCGCGCAAGGCCGTGGTTGAACGGTTGAAGGCCGAGGGCTTCCTCGTGCCGCACGTGACCATCAAGGATGGCGAGCCAACCGAACACGACGCCGAACCGCGCGTGATCCAGACCCCGTTTGGTGATCGCGGCGGCGTGGTGATCGAGCCGTGGCTGACCGACCAATGGTACGTGAACGCTGCGGAACTTTCAAAGAAGCCGATTGCGGCGGTGAAGTCCGGCGAAATCGGCATTGTGCCCAAGACGTGGGAAAAGACCTTCTTCAACTGGATGGAGAACATCCAGCCATGGTGCGTCTCGCGCCAGCTGTGGTGGGGACACCGGATTCCGGCGTGGTTTGCCGATGATGGGCGCGTGTTCGTGGCCGAAAGCGCCGAGGGAGCGCAGGCACTCGCAGGCGAAGGCGTTTCGCTGACGCAGGATGACGACGTGCTCGACACGTGGTTCTCGTCTGCCCTGTGGCCCTTCGCCACGCTCGGCTGGCCGGAGGACGGCGCGCCGCTGCTCGCCAAGCACTACCCCAACTCGCTCCTCATCTCCGGCTTCGACATCCTGTTCTTCTGGGACGCGCGGATGATGATGATGGGGTATTACGCGATGGGCCAAAAGCCCTGGGACACGCTCTACCTCCACGGTCTCGTGCGCGCGGCGGACGGAGCGAAGATGTCGAAGTCCAAGGGCAATGTGGTCGATCCGCTCGGCCTGATTGACCAGTACGGCGCGGACGCTTTGCGGTTCTTTATGGCGGCAATGGAAAGCCAGGGCCGCGACATCAAGATGGATGAAAAGCGGGTCGAGGGGTATCGCAACTTCGCCACCAAGCTGTGGAACGCGGCGCGGTTCTGCCAGTCGAACGGCATTGGCGCTTCGGCCAGCATCAAGGCCCCGGCCGCGCGCCTTGCCGCCAACCAGTGGATCATCGGCGAAGTCGCCGCCTGCGTGACCGAGATCGAACGCGCGATGGCCGATCTGCGTTTCGATGCGGCCGCCAACGCGATCTACCAGTTCACGTGGAGCAAGTTCTGCGACTGGTATCTCGAACTGATCAAGCCGGTGTTTGCAGGCGACGCCGACAGCCCGCCCGCCGTGGAAACCCGCGCGGTCGCCGGATGGGCGCTCGATCAAATTCTCGTCATGCTGCACCCCTTCATGCCCTTCATCACCGAAGAACTGTGGCACAAGCTGGGTGAGCGGCCGTACGAGTTGATCCTCGCAAAGTGGCCCGCGCCCGAGGCGGAAGTCAGCAAGGAAGCGACCGACGCAATCGATTGGGTGATCGACCTCACCACCAACACCCGCAGCGCCAAGAACGAACTCGGCATTCCGCCGGGGGCGAAGCTGGCGGCCTATCTGGCCGCGCCATCCGATGTGGCAACGCGCACGATTGAGCGCAGCACGGCAGCAATCGAACGCCTCGCCCGCCTGACGCCAGTCACCATCGGCGAAGCGCCCGCAGGCCCGGCGATGCAGGTGATCGCAGGGGCCGATGTCTTCGTGATCCCGCTCGAAGGGGTCATCGACATCGCAGGCGAGAAAGCGCGGCTCGAAAAGGCGCTGGGGCTTTCCGAAAAGGAAGCCAAATCGCTGGGCGGCCGCCTGTCGAACCCCGCCTTCGCCGAGAAAGCCAAGCCCGAAGCGGTCGAAAAAGCCCGCGCCGATCTCGCCCACCATCAGGGCGAGGTCGGGCGGCTGACGGCAGCATTGGCGCGGTTGGGGTAGGGTGAACCTCACTCTCGCCACCGACGACACCGGCGGGCCTGAAATCTTCGCCAGCCTGCAAGGCGAAGGGCCGAGCGCAGGCGTGCCGGTCGCCTTCGTGCGCCTGAGCCGCTGCAACCTTGCCTGCACGTGGTGCGACACGGCCTATACGTGGCACTTCGAGGGAGACAATCGGCCCCACCGCGACGGCATCGCCTACGAACGCAAGGCCAATCAGGTCACGCTCTCGCCCGCCGAAACCGCGGAGCGCATCGCTGCGCTGGGGCAGAACCGCCTCGTCATCACCGGGGGCGAACCACTGTTGCAGGCAGGCGCTCTGGCCGAGATGTTGGAACACCTGCCCGACATCAGCGTCGAGATTGAAACCAACGGCACGGTGGCAAGCCCTGCGCGGCTCGACATCCGGGTCGATCAGTACAATGTCAGCCCCAAGCTGTCGCATTCTGGCAACCCGGCCGACCTCGCGCTGATCCCAGAGCGGCTGGACGCATGGGCGGCAGATCCGCGCGCTTTCCTGAAGTTCGTGGTAGCCTCGCCTGCGGACGTGGACGAGGTGCTGGAACTGCAGCGCCGCTACCGCTTCCGCCCGGGCCACGTCTATCTGATGGCCGAAGGCACCAGCACAGCAGCCCAGCGCGAGCGGCAGGCATGGCTCAGCGGCCTATGCCTAAAGCACGGGTTCCGTATGAGCGACCGGCTGCATATTCATTTGTACGGGGATACCAGAGGCACTTAGTCTGCTTTGCGCTCGCCCCTCCGGGCGAACGTCCTCGGCGCGTTTCGCGCTTCGCGCGAGCGCCTGCGGGCGGGCGGTCGCCCTTGCGGACCTTGCGGGTCCGGATCAGCGCGGGGATGAGGAGTCTTCCCCCCTCCTTACCCCTGACTTCTCCAGCGCATCACCACGCGTTCGACCAATTCTTCCTCACCGCCGTCCTTGTTCCACAATTCGACGAAGCTCGGGTCTTCGGATGCCGGGCGCTTGTGTTCTTCGAGGTTGTCGAAGCTTACGCGGATCGGGATTGCCACGCCTTCGCCGCAGATGATGCATTCGCGGTTGCGCAGTGCCGGGATCGAATCAAGGAACCCGCGCGCGCCTTCGGGCATCGCGGCTTTCACGAAGGCTTGGTCGCGGTCGTTGTTGAGGCGCATCGAAATGATCGTGCCGCACTGCGACAGCACGCCTTCGGCCAAGTCAGACGGACGCTGGGTGATCAGGCCGAGGCTGATGCCGTATTTACGGCCTTCCTTGGCAATCCGGCTGAGGATCTTGCCCACCGATGATCCATCGGCGTTCCTCTCATTAGGAACGTAACGGTGCGCTTCTTCGCACACCAGCAGCACGGGCCGCGTCTTTTCCTCGCGCCCCCAGATCGCGAAATCGAACACGAGCCGGCTCAGCACCGCGACCACAGTCGAGGTGATGTCCGATGGCACGCCCGACACGTCGATGATCGAGATCGGCTTGCCGTTGCCGGGCATGCGGAACACCTTGCCGATGAAATCAGCCATCGTGTCACCCACCAGCATGCCTGAGAACATGAACTGGTAACGCGGATCGGCCTTGATCTCGTCAAGCTTGCCCTTGATCCGCATGAACGGCGCGGACGAGGTTGCCTTGTCGAGCTTGCCCATCTCGTCCTGAATGATGTTGCCAAGGTCTGAGAGCAGATAGGGGATCGGCGAATCCACTGTGATTTTGCCCATCGTCTGCGCCAGCCGGTTTTTCGACCGCGCGGAGAGCAGGCACTTGGCAAGAATATCGCTATCGACCTGCCGTTCATTGCCGCTGCCCGACAACAGCACCTCGCAATGCTCTTCGAAATTCATCAGCCAGTACGGCATTTGCAGGTTCGACACGTCGAGGATCTGCCCGGTCTGGCGGAACGCGGCGGAATATTCGCCGTGCGGGTCGATCATCACGATATGACCCTTGGGCGCAGCTTCGCAGATTCGGTGGAGGATCAGCGCGGCGCTGGTCGATTTGCCCGTCCCGGTCGATCCCAGCAGCGCAAAGTGCTTGCCCAGCATCGCGTCGACATACAGCCCGGCGCGGATATCGCGGGTGGGGAACACCGTGCCGATGGTGATGCTGGAACGGCCATCGCTCGCGTAAATTTGTTCCAGATCCTTGGTGGTGGCGGGATAGCACATTGCGCCCGGCACCGGATAACGGGTGACCCCGCGCCTGAACCCATGGATGCGCCCGGTCAGCTTTTCTTCAGCGCCTTCGCCCAGAAAATCGATGTGGGCGATGATCCCGCCTTCGGTGCGGCGATCCTTGCGTTGATCGCGCACGTTGGCGAGCAGCCAGGATTCGCCGACGCGGATCTTGATCTGACTGCCGACCTGCCCGGCGAGCGCAATCGAAGGATCGGCATCCTCCATGCATTCGTTCAGCCGTTGCAGATCAAGCGCGATCTGTGAGCCTGATCCCGAAATTTCGAGCACCACGCCAATCGGCAGGCGCGAGTTATCGTGCCCACCAGTGGCCGCAGCGCTGGCATGCTCCGCCTGCCCAACCGGATTGGGGCCTGTGAAGCGTTCGAAATCCTGCCTGCCGTGATCGGTCATTTGCGCCTTTCCCTGCGCCAGTGTTGACACCGGCAAGGAGATACGGCGGGTCCGGTTAAAATCGGGTCAATTTTACGCGCAAGTCCCGCTAGGGTCTGGCGAACAGGCGACCGGCCAGCCAGCCCATGCCCAGCGACAACGCAATCGCGCCAAGACCATAAAAAAACGACCAGCGCTGCGCGGCGCTGACCACCTGACCTTCGAGCCCGGCTTTGACCACTTCGATCCGCGCAGTTCCGCTCGCCAACACCCGCCCGCGTGCAATCGCGAATGTTTCCGCGGTGTAGCGCCCGGTGGTGACGTTGGATGGCAGGTTGATGCGCGCCTGATACAGCACCTTTTCGCTGATGCTCACCCCGCCGGGGTTCTCCTGATACAGACCCTGTTTGCGGCGCAGTTCGACCAGCCCTTGGGCAAAGCGGGCCTGTTCTTCGGGTTCGATCTCACCCGAAGGGCTAAGCTGGATGAAATCGGTGCCAAGCTCGTAAATCGCGGCCGTGCGCTCATCGACGATATCGGCGATCGGGCGCGATGAGACGACCGCAAAGAACGCAGGGGCAGAACGGAAATCGCTCGACCCGGCGTTGGCCCAGATGCCGGCAATGCGTTCTTTTTCGCGGAGGCGGATCGGTTCGGCCGGGCCTTTGAGCACCACCACAATGTCATATTCGCCCATCTGTCCCGCGCCCGCCGGATCGATCACCGCGCCGTAAAGCAGCAGCCGCGCCCCGGTGAAGCCCTGCCGCACCTCGATCAATGATTGGCTGACGGCGGGCACCAGCACCGGCTCGCGCTGGGCAAAGGCGGGGGGGGCTGAAAGCGCGAGCCAAGCAAGCAGCGCGAAAGCCAACCGCCCGCTCACATTCATAGCGGCGCCACGGTGTAGATCTCGTCGGGCTGCACGCCGAGGCCGTAGAGCATCCGCAGCGCGATCACGAGCACCAGCGCCGCCAGCGCCAGCCGCAGATATTCCGGCCGGGCTTTCAGCGCGATCTGCGTGCCGAATTGCGCGCCCAGCACCGATCCCAACAGCAGCAGCGCCGCCAGCACCAGATCCACCGCCTTGGTGGTAAGCGCGTGGGTCATGGTGGTGACCATCGTCACAAACAGGATCTGGAACAGCGACGTGCCGACCACGACATTGCCGCTCATGCCCAGAATATATAGCATGGCAGGCACCAGCAAAAACCCGCCGCCAACCCCCATCAGCATCGTCAGCACGCCCACCGCCAGCCCCAGTAGCATTGGCGCCAGCGGCGAAATATACAGGCCCGAGGCGTAGAACCGCCAGCGATAGGGCAGGCTAGCCACCAGCGGGTGGTGACGCCGCTTGCGCACCGGAGCTGCGACCTTGCCCAGTAACCCAGGTCTGAGCGAGGTCACCGCTTCGCGCAACATCAGCGTCCCGATTGATCCCAGCATCACCACATAAAGGATGCTGATGACGACATCGATCTGCCCGAATGATTGTAGCACCCGGAACAATACCGCGCCAATCAGCGCGCCGATAATCCCGCCGCCGACCATCACGCCGCCCATGCGGTAATCCACGCCCTTGCGGCGCGAATGGGCCAGCACGCCCGACACGCTGGCGCCTGTCACCTGCGTCGCGGCAGATGCGGCGGCGACTGTGGGGGGGATGCCGTAAAAAATCAGCAGCGGCGTTGTCAGAAACCCGCCGCCGACCCCGAACAGGCCTGACAGAATACCCGTCAGCCCGCCCAGCAGCACGATGTAGAGGCCATTGACCGAAAGATTCGCGATGGGCAGGTAGACGTCCATACCCCACGACTAGACCAGCGCGGCAGGGGATGAAAGCCGGGGTTATCAGGTTATGGTCGTTTACGCTCCGGTGAGAGCGGCCGGCCTTCAAAACCGCGCAGAAAGCGTCGCTGCCAGCCCCGAATCCGGCCCCGCCTGTCCCCCTACCCGCTCGCGCCAGTCGAGCGAGAGGCGCGCGGGCACATCGCCCACCGTCAGATCAAGCCGCATCGTTGGGCCAAGGTCGATCCGCTGCGCATCCGCCTGCGCGCCGCCCCATGCGCCCGCCCCCACGCTGATGCGCAGGGCATCGCCGGTCGCATCGGCCACCAGATCAACCTCGCGGGTCACGCTCGCCTGCCCATCGGCAAAGGCGGTGGCCGATGCACCGCCGACCCAGCCGGCCTGCCCATAGGCTTCAACCTGCGCGCCATAGGGCAGCCGGATCGGCGCAAGTTCGGTCACTGCATAGGCCGATGGGCGCACCTCGTTGGTGAAGGCCGCATCGGTCAACCGCACCTCGCCCGCGATCCGCACCGGCACACGCGGGAACGGACGGACCGACGCGCCGAGTGCCAATTCCTGCTCACCGCGCCGCACCAACGCGCGATAAGCGCGAGCATAAAGCCGCGGATCACGCGCCGCCGTGGTTGCAATCCGGTATTGCAGCACCGCGCCGACCTGGCTTGCGCCGTAAATCGGCACGCGCCCTTGCGAGATCGGCGCGGCGTCTGATCCCTGCCGCCAGAATGCCCAGCCATCCGCCGACCACCGCCCGCCGCCATTGGCCGTGGCGGGCCGCTGGGCCGGAGGAAGAAACGGCGGCCGCTGCGGCAGCGCAAAGGTTTCCGGCCCATATGAGCGCGCGCTGCCAAAACGCAGCCCCGCGTCGCGCAGCCCGGCCCGCCACAGCAGCTGATGCGCGGCGGCGAACTGCGGGTCGATCGGCCCGGTCCTGCGCGCACGCGCCAACCCAGCATTGGCCCAGCCGGTTGCCGCGGCAACGGACGGCACTGGCAGGCCACGCTCCGCCGCATCACGCTGCACCTCGGCCACAATCAGATCTGTCGACGAGGACGCCATCGCGGGTGCCATTGCTGGGACGGGCGGCGTGCCCGCGATTGGAGCGCTGAAAACTTCCTCGATCCCGGTGAAGGGATTTTCCCACCACAGCGCCCGCGCGCCAGTCCATGCGGTCAGCAACAGCGCCAACATCAGCAAGGGCCCGCCGCGCCGTCCGGCTGTGCCAGCCAGATCCGTCACCGGCCCGTTCCAGCAGCAAGCCCCAATTGCGCCGGGTGCACAACATGCTCGGTCTTGTCCCACGCCGCCGCTCGCCCGCCCAGCGTGGCGGCATAGGCGAACACCGCGCGCCGCCCGGCGATGATCGCGATGACATTCGCCAGCGGTATCCGCGCTACCGCCAGCAGCCCTTCGGACACGCCATATTCGCGCGCGGTAAAGGCAAATCGCATCGCCACCCGCCACACAAACGCCAGCGCATTGGCAATCAGCAGCCCTTTGAGCATCGGGGTCAGCGGCACCGGCTGGGTCAGTCCGGTGGCAACCGCAACACCCATCACCCCGGTCAACAGCACCAGCGCATAGCCCGCCAGCAGCACCAGCGCGGTCAGCGGTCCGCGCCGGTCGCGGATGCGCATCCAATATTCGATCAGCCCGCCCGACCAGCCGACCCGGTCCCAGCCCTGCAAGGCAATGCCCAGCACCCAGCGGCATTTCTGACGCACCACCGTGTCGAACCGATCCGGGAAGAACGCGCGGGTGGCGATCAACCGCCCATCATCGCCGCGCACGCGCACGAACCGGCAGCGCCCGCCCGCCGCCGCAATCGCGAGGCCGAGTTCATAATCCTCGGTCAGCGAATCGCTGGCGAACGGCAGGCCGTCAGAGCGGCGCGCGGCGAGCCCATGCAGCGCCCGGCGCGATGCCGCACAGCCGACCCCCGCTCCCGGCAGCCCGGCGCCCAACGCATCGCGCACCACCATTCCCTTGCCATGCGCCTCGGCAAATTCCTCGCAATAGTGGCTGCCGATCTGGCGCGCGATCCAGCCGCCCCCTCGGCTGCCGTCATGATGCCGCGGCACCAGCGGCGCAACTGGCAGCTGCGCGAAATCGGCCCCATCGGCGATGGCTTCATCCAGCAGGCCGAGCGCAGCGGGATCGACCAGATCCTCGGCATCGTGGAACACCACGGCGGCAAAGCGGCTGCCGCTGCGCGCCTCATCAATGGTAAGCGCGGCGTAAAGGCGGTTGAGGCAATCGGCCTTGGTGGTCGGCCCGTCGCGGTCATGGATCACCATCCGCAAGCGCGGGTCACCCTGCGCGGCGGCGATGCCAGCGGCGAGTGTAGCGGGATCGTTGCGGTAGCAGCCGACATAGAGGCGCATCGTCGGCTGCGGCCAGCTATCGAGCAAATGCCGGATAGTCTGGCCGATCACTGCTGCTTCGTGCCATGCGGGAATAAACACCGCGACCGGGCCGTGCAGGCTGCGGTTCTGGAGCAGATTGCGCGGCCGACGCGGGGTCACCGCCCGCCCACCTGCTTTCAGCCACAGCCAGACGGCATCAACCGCAAGGTCATCCAGCGCACCAATCAGGAAGAACACACCAGCAAATAGCAGCAGTTCGTGCTGTAGCAGTGCAATCCACTGCCACAGATCAAGTCCAGAGATGGACAAGGCGACCCCCTTCCCCAAGTAAGTCGCCAAATTATATTGCCTTTACGCCCCTTGCAATAGGGTTAGCAATTTTAATGGTTTAAACCGGGTTTATGGAAGGATCGCGCTTAACTGCGGCGAATTACCAACTGCCGACGTTGGGCATGCTTACCCACGGCTCGGCCGGTTCAAGATGGCCGTCTTGCAGCAATTCGACCGAAATTCCGTCGGGCGATTTGACGAAGGCCATGTGCCCATCGCGCGGAGGGCGATGGATGATATGCCCCGCCGCAGCGAGCGCCGCGCAGGTGTCGTAAATATTATCGACCCGGTAAGCGAGGTGGCCAAAATTGCGCCCGCCATCATAGGCTTCACCCGCGCTGCCATCTTCGGGCGGCCAGTTATAGGTCAGTTCCACCTCAGCCACGCCAGCCTGCCCCGGCGCGGCGAGGAAGATCAGCGTGAATCGCCCCGCTGCGACTTCAAACCGGCGCACTTCTTCCAGCCCGATCAGCTTGAAGAACGCCACCGTCGCATCAGGATCGGTCACACGGATCATGGAGTGGAGGAATTTCGTCATAACACCCTTCATTCAAAAACCATTCATCGCGCGTGATGCACAATTCATCGCACACACACTCTCTCGGGGGACAATGCGATGGGCGACGATGACATGCAACCGGCGAATGAAGCGCACAGTGTTTGGCGTGAACCTGCCAATATCCGCTGGTTCGGCACCGCCGCCATTCTCGCTGTCGGCATGATCGCTGGCGGATACCTGCTCGGCGATGGGTTGTTGCGCGCCAAGGATGCCGAACGCGCCGTCACCGTACGCGGGCTGGCGGAACGCGATGTCACCGCCGACCTTGCCACCTGGACGATCTCCTACTCCGCCGCATCGACCGATCTGGCCGAAGCGCAGGGTAAGGTGCGGCGCGACACGCAGGCGATTGAGGCGTTCTTCAAGGAACTGGGCTTCCCCGCCGATGCACTGCAACCAACCGGGGCCAATGTATCGAGCTTCACCAATGAAGGCCTGACCACTTACACCGTGCGCCAACGCCTCGCACTGCGCACCGAAGACATTGTCCGCGCGCGCAAAGCCGTTGCCCGGCAATTCGACCTGGTCGGGCGCGGGGTGTTTCTGGAGGAAGGTTCGGGAATGGCCTACACCTTCACCAAACTGAACGACGTCAAGCCCGCCATGGTGGCCGAAGCCACGAAGGACGCGCGCGCATCGGCCCAGCAATTTGCCGAGGATTCAGGATCAGGCGTCGGCAAGATCCGCGAAGCCACCCAAGGTTATTTTACTATCGAAGCGCGCGATGGCGAGACGGGCGGCTGGGGAAATTCCGACAGCCCGTATAAAAAAGTGCGCGTGGTCACCACGGTCAGCTTCTCGCTCGAATGATCGCAGGTTTGAGCGCGATTGGACGATGAAATCGCACCATCTGGCGCGCAGGCCACCGCGCGCGGCAGAGGGTTTGTTGCACTGCGTCGTTGGCGACTGTAAGCGGACTATCTTTTCGGGGACAGGGCGGCACAAGCACGCCCTGCCCTGCAACCCCTTGGGGTCGTACAACTGAGTCATCAGCACCATCATGCTTCAGAAATTGCGCGACTTTTTTCGATCCGCTCCGCCGCCCCGCCTACCGGCGGTGCCCCCCGGCACGCGCTATTATGTGGTTGGCGACATCCACGGGCGGCTTGACCTTTACGAAGCGTTGATCACCGCGATCGAGGTTGAGATTGCCGCCAGCACTGATGTGGAATCGCGCATAGTGCTGCTCGGCGATCTGGTCGATCGCGGGCCGGACAGCGCCGGGGTGATCGCGCGCACGCAAGCATGGCAGCAGCATCGGGATGTGAAGGTGCTGGTGGGCAACCACGAAGAAATGTTCCTCGCCGCCTTCGATCGGCCCGAAGCGCTGCGCCACTTCGTCAAGCATGGCGGGCGCGAGACGATCCTCAGTTACGGCCTCTCGAAAAAACAGTTCGCCGCGCTGTCACTCGAAGCGTTGTTTGAACGCCTGCCCAAACTGGTGCCGCAATCGGCGCGTGATTATATCGCCGCGTTCGAGGCAATGATCATCGCGGGCGATTACGTGTTCGTCCATGCCGGGATCGATCCCGCGCGCCCGCTCGCCGACCAGAAGCGCAGCGACCTGATGTGGATCCGCGACCGCTTCCTCAGCCACGAAGGCCCATTGGAAAAGGTGGTGGTGCACGGCCACACGATCTTTGACCGGGTGATGGATTGCGGCAACCGCATTGGCATTGATACTGGCGCTTTTCGCTCGGGTGTGCTTACAGCGCTCGTGCTCGAAGGCGGCCATCGACGCGTTCTGCAGGCCTGCACCAGCGATGGTGGGCCAGTCGAAGTCTTCAATGGCGAACGGGCGTAACCGCCACGCGGATTGCACGCGGGCCACACCAGATATCGCTTGAGGGCAGCTATTCATGAAGATTGCGATGGTCGGTTCGGGCTATGTCGGGCTCGTATCAGGGGCATGCTTTGCCGATTTCGGGCATGAAGTCGTCTGCATCGACAAGGATCAGAGCAAGATCGACCGGCTGCACGCTGGCATCATGCCAATTTACGAACCGGGGCTTGAAGCGCTGGTCGAAAACAATGTGAAGGGCGGTCGCCTCAGCTTCACCACCAGCCTCGCTGATGGGATCAAGGGTGCTGCTGCGATTTTCATCGCAGTCGGCACACCCAGCCGCCGGGGCGATGGCCATGCCGACCTCACCTTCGTTTACGAAGTCGCGCAGGAAGTGGGCGAGCATCTGGCGAATGATGCGGTTATCGTCACCAAATCCACCGTGCCAGTCGGCACCGGCGACGAGGTTGAACGGATTATCCGAGAGACGGGAACGGCCCACAAATTCGCCGTCGTCTCCAACCCCGAATTCCTGCGCGAAGGCGCGGCGATCGGCGATTTCAAGCGGCCTGACCGGATCGTGATCGGGGCCGAGGATGAATTCGGGCGCGAGGTCATGCGCGAAGTTTACCGCCCGCTCTACCTCAACGAATCGCCGATCCTGTTCACCTCACGCCGCACCAGCGAGCTGATCAAATACGCCGCCAACGCCTTCCTCGCGACCAAGATCACCTTCATCAACGAGATGGCTGATCTGTGCGAGAAAGTCGGCGCGAACGTGCAGGACGTGAGCCGCGGGATCGGGATGGATAACCGCATCGGGTCGAAATTCCTGCACGCCGGGCCGGGTTACGGCGGATCGTGCTTCCCCAAGGATACGCTCGCGCTGCTCAAGACCGCCGAAGATTACGACAGCCCGACCCGGATCGTCGAAGCCGTGGTCAAGGTCAACGACAGCCGCAAACGCGCGATGGGACGCAAGGTCGTCGATGCGCTCGGCGGGGTGGACGCGGCGCGCGGCAAGAAGGCGGCGCTGCTCGGCCTGACGTTCAAGCCGAACACCGATGACATGCGCGATTCGCCCTCGATCGCGGTGGCGCAGACGCTGATGGATGCAGGCGTGGACGTTGCTGCTTACGATCCCGAAGGCATGGAGCAGGCCCGCCCGCTGCTGCCCGAGGTGACCATGTGCGACGATCCCTACGCCGCGATTGCGGGCGCGGATGTGGTGGTGATCGTGACCGAATGGGACGCCTTCCGTGCGCTCGATCTGAAGCGGGTGAAGGAACTGGCGAACGCCCCGGTGCTGGTGGATCTGCGCAATATCTACAACCCCGAAGATATGGCAGCGGCCGGGTTTACTTATCTGAGCGTGGGTAGGGCTTAGCGTCCGAACCAGTGGCGGCGGTTTTGGAGTTGGGAGAGCTGCCAGACCAGCGCGACCTGTACTATCGCTCCGCCTACCATCGCCGCCCAGCCGATTGGAGCGAAGTCCTGCCCACCGCGCGCATTGATCGCCAGCAGCGCCCAGCAGAACACCAGCCCGTATAGCGGCGCGCCGCGAACCCTTGCCGTGGCAGTCGCCGCAATGATCGCCCCGATTGCCACCATCACCGTCGCTATTTCGGGCGACTGACCCGTCCCGCTCACCCCATAGTACTTCAATGTCGCCGAAATGTTGACAATGCTCGCCGCAGTGAGCCAAGCCGCAAGCGCGCTAAAAACCGGAGCGACCAGCCATCTTTCAGCCCGCGACAGCGTGGAAGCCGCCACCAGTGCACGCAGCACCAGCAGCAGCCCACCGAGCGAAACGAGGATGATGATCGCCGAAATCGCGGTCAGATTGGCGAATTGCGTATAGGCCGCCCACACCCCCTGAGCAGCCAAGGCAACAACGGCGGGCCAGCTAATCTGCTGGAGCAAGGCATTGCGGCGCTGTGCCGGCAAAGCCTGCCATACGGCGAAAACTGCCGAGAAAAGGAACAGTGGCCCCCAGATCGCAAATGCCCAGCCCGCAGGCGTGACCAGTGTCCGGACGGAATCGGAACGGCTGCCAATCGGTTCGCCAAGGCCGAAATAGGGCAGGAAGGTCGCGCCGATCTGGACCATGACCGCAACGATCACGGCGACGCGCTGCCACCCGGAACGCAAAACAGAAGCTGGGTTGTCCATGCGGTCAGGGGTCCTTGTGATGCAAGCCGGGTTCTTGGCTGCGATCGAAACAAAAAATATCAGGGGGCCATCATAAGCCGGGTTCTGTCTCCTCAGGCGGTATCCTTGCGGACGGGCCTGCGGTGGCAGCCATTCATCTGCTCGCCGGATTGCTCCGGCGCTCTAGCAGCCAACCCGGGCCGCTCAGGGCGAAACACCCCTACCCACCTTGCGATGGGCGCGCGGCCCCTATTCGGCCTTGCTCCGGGTGGGGTTTGCCATGCGAGCCCTGTTGCCAGCGCCCCGGTGCGCTCTTACCGCACCCTTTCACCCTTGCCTGTCCCCGCAAGCGGGCCATCGGCGGTTTGCTCTCTGTGGCACTTTCCCTTGCGCCCCCGAAGGAGCGCCGGCGGGCGTTACCCGCCACCCTTGTTTCGTGGAGCCCGGACTTTCCTCGCGCCCCCTCTGCTTTCGCAAAAGCGGCACGCGGCTGCCTCAGGCCCCCTGACGGGGCCGCCTATAGGCGCGGCATTATGAGATTGCAAAATTAACGTCTTTTGTGGTCGCATCGCTGGTGCTGAAAACCGGTTCCCACTTTTCAGCGCGATGCTTAACGCGTCCGCCCCTGATCGCGGTCGAGCAGCAATTGCCACAGGATCGCGGCGATCTCGCCATCGGGGATGCCGGTGATGTGTTCGGGCCGCCAGCGCCGTTCAAACGCCTCAACCGCCTTCATCTGATCGGTGATGTCATAGCCGAACCGTTCGAGCGCGAGGAAGAAGGATCCATCATTGTGGAACGGATTGCCCGCCGCCAGCGATTGCGGACGCGGCAGGCACAGCTTGTATTGGGCGAGGCGGTCCCAAGGAAACAGCTCACCCGGATCGACTTTCCGCATCGGTGCGACGCAGGAATGGCCGACCACGTTGGCGCGCGGGACATCATACCGCTGCACGATCCGCGCCAGCAGCGGGATCAGCGCGTCGATCTGCGCATCGGCAAACCCGCGATAGCTCCCATTTTCGGGCGCGTGGCCGGGGTGATCGAGTTCAATCCCGATGCTGGCCGAATTCACATCCGGGATGCCGCGCCAGTAGGATGCACCCGCGTGCCATGCCCGGCGCGCTTCGGGCACCAGCCGGATGACCTCGCCATCTTCGGTGATGCAGTAATGAGCGCTGACCGAGGCGGCGGGATCGCACATGCGTTCCAGCGCGCTCTCAACCGGCTTCATCTCGGTATAATGGATCACCACCATGCTGATCGGCAGGGTGCGATCATTGTGGTTGGGCGATGGCACCTCGCGGTGCACCAGTTCGTCGCCCGTTTCGTTCATGTCCATGCCCCCGACATCAGAACGATTACCCGATCATGCCTTCGGGCATTGGCAACACCGCACCCAGCACCAGGGCGCCATCGCCGAGTTTGTATTGCAGCCCGCCCTCAAACTCCTCGGCCAGCACGGCGATCATGTGGGCGGCAGCGGTGCGGCTGGTAATTTCGGCAGGCGCAAGATCGCCTTGCAAGGCGCGGCCAATCGTCTCGTCAAACGCGATCCTATCGCCGCGTGCGCGCGCCACGATCTCCACCGCGCCTTCGCGTCGTTCAGCCCCGATATCGAGCGTCCCGCCGCGCACCAGACTGTCGAGCGCGATCTGCGCCAGGTTGAGCAGCACCTTGACCGCCGGTTTGGGCAGGCTTGGTTCGGGGATCGCCCAGTGGATCTCGACCCGCTTGTTATCGGCGGCGAGCGCGTTGATCACGGCTTTCGCCTCGTCAATCGGGATTGCCTCACCAAAGCCGCCCGCCGCGCCGAAGGCCAGCCGGAAGAACTTGAGCTTATCCGCGCTGATCCGCGCCGATTGTTCGAGCAGTTCCATGCAGCGCGCGCGCATTTCGGGGTCTTGTTCGTCGGCCAGCAGCTCCAACCCATTGGCGAGCGCGCCGACGGGGGACAGCATATCGTGGCACAGGCGTGAACACAGCATCGCAGCGAGATCGGTTTGGGATATCATGCCGGCGGTTCTAGCTTTCGATTAAGCATAAGGAAAGAGCAGCAAACCCCGCAATGTCGTCGCGCCAGAACCTTACGTCGTGTCCGGCGATAATCGCCCAGATGCGCCCGTCGCCCGAGGCAGAGACGCGGTCAGTCATGCTGGGCACGGGGTCGCCGGTCGGGTGCGAGTGGAAATAGCCGAGCACCTGCGGCCCCCCAGCGCGCGCGGCGCGGTGCGCGTCGATCAAGGCCTGCGGGTCGATGTCGAAATGGGTGGCAGGGGTGGGATGGACATTGCGGGCCACGCGCGCGGCGATGATCCGCGCGCCTTCTCCCAGCAGCAACCCGCATACCTCATGTGGATGCCCAGCGGCAGCGGCGGCGCGCATGGTGGTGAGAGCTTGGCTTGTCACTTCGATATCCATCGCGCATGGCCTTACCATGTCCGAGCCCGAAATCATCACCGGCACCATTCAAGCCCCAGCCCGCCTCGACAAGGCGCTGGCCGAAGCCACCGGGCTCAGCCGCGCGCGGGTGCAGGGGTTGATCGATGAAGGACGGGTCGATGTGGCGGGTAAGACTGCAACCTCGGCCTCGATGAAGGTCGCCGCCGGTACCCGCTTTCGCATCATCATCGCCGCTGCCATGCCAGCGCAGGCCGCGCCCGAAGACATTCCGCTGACCATCGCTTATGAAGATGCGCACCTGATCGTGGTCGACAAGCCTGCGGGCATGGTGGTGCACCCGGCGGTGGGCAACATCACCGGCACGCTGGTGAACGCCCTGCTGCACCACTGCGCCAAAAATGGCGGGGGCAAGCTGTCCGGCATCAACGGGGTCGCGCGCCCCGGGATCGTCCACCGGATCGACAAGGATACCTCCGGCCTGCTGGTAGTAGCCAAATCCGACGCCGCGCATGAAGGCCTCGCCGTGCAATTCGCCGCGCACACCGTCCATCGCCGCTACCTCGCCGTTTGCATCGGGCACCCCTCGCCGGCGGAAGGCACGATCAATGCCCGTGTTGGACGATCAGACGCCGACCGAAAGAAAATGACGGTGCTGCCCAACAATTCCTCACGCGGGAAAACGGCGGTCACCAACTACAAGGTTCTCGAACGGTTCGATCATGCCGCGCTGATCGAATGCCGTCTGGAAACCGGCAGAACCCACCAGGTGCGTGTTCACTGCGCATCAATCGGCCATGCCTTAGTAGGAGATCCTGCTTATGCCCGCATCCCAAAGGCCCTGCGCCCCGTAGTTGAAGAGTTGGGTTTTGCCCGGCAGGCGCTGCACGCAGCCGAGCTGGGATTTCAACACCCGGTAACGGGCGAAAGCCTTATGTTTCGCAGCGATTTGCCCCCTGACATGCAGGAACTGATCGACCAACTGCGACGTTCTAATCGATGAAAAGCGCACACAAACGCGCAAGAATCGGCTATATGTAAGCCCGTGGCCCAGTTCGCGGGATGCCCATCAGGGGTCCAGCGCAAGCGGTCGACACCAGAAAGGTTAGGCAAATAGTGACCAAGTCTCCAAGTGCCCGTACAAAATCCTCGACGCTCCCGGCCTTGAACGGTGAGCAGTCGCTCAACCGCTATCTGTCGGAAATTCGCAAGTTTCCGCTGCTGACGGCTGAGCAGGAATATATGCTCGCCAAGCGGTATCAGGAACACGAAGATCCCGAAGCCGCCGCCCAGCTTGTTTCCAGCCACCTGCGGCTCGTCGCCAAGATCGCGATGGGTTATCGCGGCTATGGCCTGCCCGTGGCTGACCTCATTTCCGAAGGCAACGTGGGCCTGATGCAGGGCGTCAAGAAATTCGAGCCCGATCGCGGTTTCCGCCTTGCGACCTACGCCATGTGGTGGATCAAAGCCTCGATGCAGGAATTTATCCTGCGGTCGTGGAGCCTTGTCAAAATGGGCACCACCGCTGCGCAGAAGAAACTGTTCTTCAACCTGCGCCGCATGAAAAAGCAGCTCGAAGCCTACGAAGACAGCGACCTGTCGCCCGCCGACGTGACCAAGATCGCCACCGATCTGGGCGTGCCGGAACAGGAAGTCGTCAACATGAACCGGCGGATGATGATGGGCGGCGATGCGTCGCTCAACGTCAGCTTGCGCGGTGACGAAGAAGGCGGCGGCGAATGGCAGGATTGGCTGACCGATGATCGCCCCTTGCAGGACGAAACCGTGGCCGAGGCTGAGGAAAGCCAGATGCGCATGGCGATGCTGGCCGAAGCGATGGGCAGCCTCAATGAGCGTGAACGTCACATCCTGACCGAACGCCGCCTGACCGAAAAGCCGCAGACGCTGGAAGAGCTTTCGCAGGCGTATGATGTGAGCCGCGAACGCATCCGCCAGATCGAAGTGCGCGCGTTTGAAAAGCTGCAAAAAGCAATGCAGCGGATCGCCGGTGAACGGTTGCTTCCAGGCGTTGCGTAAGACTTAATATTCGGAGAATTGCGAAGGGTCGGAGCCGGAAGCGGCTTCGACCCTTTGTCTTTTGGTGACGACCTCGCTTTTGCGGGTTTCAACCTGCCCCTCAGCATCCACTTCGCTGACCTCGCCGATGATCGTTGTCGTGATCCGATCGGCAGCGGCTTCTTCGACCACGCTGATCGCGCTCTTGCCCGAGTACTGGTGCGCGGCGATCTGCGCCAAGGCCGCCTCGCGGGTGACCGTCATGCCACTAACTTCGGCTACCACCATGATCGTGTCGGCAGCGGAATCGCGCAGGTACGCAGGATCAATGACAGCGGTCCCAGTGAATATCCGCTGGCCCGGCGCTGCATTGGAGGCAAGCGCAAGGGTCACGTGGGTGCCTGTGTCAGGCAGAATGTAGTCAGCCCCATCCTCCAGCGGGATGAGGCTCAGATCGCTCTTCAGAATGTTCTGAGCAGCAGCATCGGGGTCGCATTCGATGAGGAACACGTTCCATGTGAAATAGTAACGCCCGCAAGCCTCATGGCTTACCTTGATGGCGGTAAGAAACGCATCGAGGCGCGCCAGCACCTCGTTCCGGTTGGCGAGTGCCGGAGCCGCGCCCGGGCATTCTTGCAGCACGATCGGCATCTGCCATTCGGCCACCGGTCGCTGCTGCTCGGGGTTATCGACAAGATCGAAGCTGCGGATGCGGCACCCAGCGGCATCGGTGCGCACTTCTTCGCGATAGCCGCTTCTCCCGCTCGATGAACCCGAGCTGCCCTCGCCTTCGGACGTCGTGCGGTAGCGGCTGGTGATTTCGTAGTGCCTGACCTCGGGCGCAGCCGCGCTGTCATCAGCAGAAGCGGCCACTGGGGCGCAGGCGAATGCCAGCCCCAGCAAGCCTGCCCGTAAGGTCCGGCCTGCGCTCACTGCCGCGCCCCTACTTCACCGGAGCCAAGTCAAGCACCGCCGCCACCATCGCACGGGTGCCAAGCACCACGCTTTCCCGCGGAGCGACCTTGAACAGCGGGGAATGGTGTCCGGCAACCGCCGGCCCGCCATTGGCCTCTGCGTCAATGGCAGCCTGCGGGGTGCCGCCAACCGCGAAGTAATACCCCGGCACGCCGTGTTCCGCCGCGACGAAATAGGCGAAATCCTCTGCGCCCATATCCATCTGCACAAACGGCTCGAACGCCGCCGCGCCCAATTCGCGCTGCATCACCGCGTTGAGGCGTTGGGCAAGCGCCGGGTCGTTGGCGGTGACGGGCGTGCCGCCGGTGATTTTCATCTGCACCAGCTTGTCATCGGGCAACCCATGCGCCTTGCCGATATTGACCGCGATCCGTTCGATCGCGGCGAGCGCCAAGGCGCGCGTCTCCTCGTCATTGGCGCGCACGGTCAGCTGCAACACGGCGTTGTCAGGGATGATATTGCCGCGCGTCCCGGCGTGCATCGCACCCACGGTAACCACCACAGGCTTCAAGGGCGACACCTCACGGCTATCGATCGATTGCAGCGCGGTGATGATCTGCGCGGCGATGTACACCGGATCGCGCCCCAGATGCGGCGATGCGCCGTGGGTGGCGATGCCGGGGACGGTCAGTTCCACCGCTGACGATCCCGAATACTGCGTGCCTTCAGACGCCGAAACCTTGCCGGTGGCAAGATCAGCCGCCACGTGAAACGCGAGCGCATAATCGGGCTTGCCGAACTGTTTGTAGAGCCCGCCTTCGATCATCGCCTTGGCTCCGCCGACCAGTTCCTCGGCAGGCTGGACGATGAACATCGCCGTGCCGCTCCACTGGTCTTTCATCGCCATCAACCGCCGCGCCGTGCCGACCATCGACGTGATGTGCACATCATGCCCGCAGGCGTGCATCACCGCATAGGTCGCGCCGTCCTGCCCGACCTGCGTGGCCTTCGACGCGTAATCGAGGCCCGATTTCTCCTCGACCGGCAGCCCATCCATATCCGCGCGCAGCATGATCAGCGGGCCATCGCCGTTGCGCAGCATCGCTACCACTCCGGTGCCGCCGACGCCGGTTGTCACCTCAAGCCCCGCCGCCTTCAATTCAGCCGCCATCTTCGCAGCGGTGCGGCTTTCGAGGAATGACAGCTCCGGATTCTGGTGAAAATCGACGAACAGCGGGGCGAGGTAATTGTCATACTCCGCCTCAATCGCGGCGACGGTTGCGGCATCGTCCGCCAGCGCGGGCACGGCAGACAACGTGGTGGCAAGCGCAAGCGCGCTGACGGCGATGGTGTGGAACAGGCGCATCGGATCATTCTCCCCTGATTGGTTGGCCATAGGTAGCCATGCCCCGGCGCGGCGCGCAAGCAGCGATGCTTTCCCCGCGCAAAACTGTTCGCTAAGGCTGCGCGCATGGCGCTTCGCATCCTCCGCATTTTTGCCAAGATCATCGCTGGGTTCATCGGCATCACGCTGGTGCTGGTGGTGGCGTTCAAATGGATCCCCGTCCCCGTCACCGCGACAATGGTGCTGGACGAAAACGGCATCACCAAGGATTGGGAAAGCCTCGACAATATTGATCGCAATCTGGTCTCGGCAGTGATTGCGGCGGAGGATTCGCGGTTCTGCGAACATTACGGCTTCGATGCCGAAGCGATCGAGCAGGCGATCGAGGAACGCCTCGCCGGAGAACGCGAGCGCGGCGGATCGACCATCAGCCAGCAGACCGCCAAAAACGTGTTCCTGTGGCAAGGCGGCGGTTTTTTCCGCAAAGGGCTGGAAGCGTGGTTCACCTTCTGGATCGAGACGATCTGGGGCAAGCGGCGGATCATGGAGGTGTATCTCAACGTCGCGGAAACCGGGATCGGCACTTACGGCGCCGAGGCCGGGTCGCAGCGGTATTTCGGCCATTCCGCCGCGCGCCTATCCGCGGACGAGGCAAGCCGCATGGCCGCAGCCCTGCCCAGCCCCAAGAAACGCGCGGTCAAAAGCCCCGGCGGGTGGCTCGCGCGCCACGGTAACACCATTGAACGCCGCATCGGCACAGTCCGGCGTGACGGGCTGGATGCTTGCGTCTATAACTGATCGCCAATGGCTCACGCGCACGCTCATAACCATGCCCACAGCAGCGCTGCGTCCGATTGCCACGGGCTGCACAGCGCGCATGGCCACCACCACGGCCCGGCCAATTTCGGCAGCGCGTTTATGATCGCCATCGGGCTGAACCTCGCCTTTGTGGTGATCGAGGCGGCGGCCGGGTTCATCTACGGATCGATGGCGCTGGTGGCGGACGCGGGGCACAACCTGTCGGATGTGCTGGCGCTAGTGCTGGCATGGATCGCCAGCATCGCCGCACGGCGCCCGCCTTCGGGCCGGTTCACCTATGGCTACAAAAGCTCGACGATCCTCGCCGCGCTGGGCAACGCGATGCTGCTGGCCTTCGCGATCGGGGCGATTTTGTTCGAGACGTTCGACCGGGTGATGACCCCGCAACAGCCCGAAGGCATGGCGATGGTGATCGTCGCCGGGATCGGAGTGGGCATCAACACGTTAACTGCCATGCTGTTCATGCGCGGTCAGGAGGACATCAATATTCGCGGAGCCTATCTCCACATGGCCGCCGATGCGCTGGTATCGCTGGGCGTGGTAGTGGCCGGGGTGGCGATCATCCTCACCGGCTTTGCCTGGATTGATCCGCTGGTCAGCCTCGTCATCGTCGCGGTGATCGCGTGGGGCACGTGGGGGCTGGCGCGCGACAGCCTGACGATGGGCCTGCTCGCGGTGCCTGCGCGGATTGATCTGGCTGAGGTCAAGGCGCACCTTGCCAGCTTTGATGGGGTGACGGCGGTGCACGATCTCCATGTATGGCCGATGTCGACCACCGAAACCGCGTTGACCGCGCATCTGGTGATGCCGGGGCGACCTGCGTCAGACACACTCCTGCGCGAGTTAGCAGATTCGCTCGAAACGCGGTTCGGGGTCGGGCATTCCACCTTGCAGGTCGAAAGCGGCGAAAACCCGTGCGGGCACGGATGCAGCTGATGGCCGCGCGTCCTCGCCCCACCTCGGATGAAGCGCGCGAGGCGCTGCGCGACGCGATGGCGCGGCTGGCGGGCGGCGATGAGTCGGCATTGGAAGAAATTTACCGCGCCACGCGGGTGAAACTGTTCGGGATCTGCCTGCGTATCTTGGGGGATCAAAAGGAAGCCGAGGACGCCTTGCAAGACGTCTATGTCAATCTGTGGCAGCGGGCCGACCGCTATGACCCGACCCGCGCGAGCCCGATCGCGTGGCTGGCGGCGTTCGCCCGTAATCGCGCAATTGACCGCCTGCGCACAGGTAAAGTTCGCGGCGGTGCGGTGGCGGTTGAGGAAGCAGCCCCGCTTGCCGATGAAAGCCCGCTCGCCGATATGCTGCTGGTCGATGCTGAGCAGGCGGCGCAAATTCACAAATGCCTCGGCGGTCTTGATGACCGCACGCAGGGCCACATCCGTGCGGCATTTTTCGAAGGGCAGACCTATGCGCAGCTGGCCGAAGCCGCCGATGTGCCGCTGGGCACGATGAAAAGCTGGATCAGGCGCGGGCTGATGCGCCTGCGCGCCTGTCTTGAAGCGAGCGAAGCGGCATGAGCGGCGCTGAGAACACACCCGAGCCCGAAGTGACCCGCGACGATCCCATGATCGCGGCCGAATGGGCCTTGGGCCTGCTCGAAGGCGAAGAACTGCTCGCCGCGCGCGGGAAATATGCGACCGATCCCGACTTTGCCTGGCGCAAGGAATGGTGGGACAATTGGTTCGCCCCGCTGACCGACGCGATGCCCGGCGCTGAGCCGAGCGCGCAGGTGTGGGACGGGATCACGGCACGAATTGCCGCACAGCAAGCTTTGGCAGCTCCGGCGGACGACACCGCTGCGCCGACCAACGTGGTCGCGCTCGAAGCGCGGGTGCGGCGCTGGCAGTGGGTGGCGGGATTGACGTCAGCCGCTGCGGCAGTGGCGCTGGCGCTGTTCGCCTTTGCCCCGGGCCGCTCCCCGGTCGAAGCACCGGCGCAAATCGCTGCCGCTGCGCCTTTGGTCGCCACTGTGCCGATTGGTGAAACGGGCCTGCGGCTCGACGTCACTTACATCCCCGAGAGCGAAAAGATGCTGGTCGCGGCGATCGGTCTCACCGCCGACGGGGTGCATGATCACGAGCTGTGGCTGGTGCCCGCCGATGGCAGCGACCTGCAATCGCTGGGCGTGGTAGCGCCCGGTGAAGTACGCAGCATGGTGCTGCCCGCCGCCGTCACCGCCAAGCTGAGCGACGGGGCGAGCCTGGTGCTCACCCGCGAGCCGCTTGGCGGAAAGCCCGAAGGCGTGGACGCAGGCCCAGTGGTGGCCAATGGCGCTTTCACTCCGGTCTGAGGCGGTCTCGCTTCGCCGCGCGCCAGCGGCAATTCATCCGCAATATCATTTTCTCCGCATCCGCGTTCCCCAAGCCTGCGTAGCTTTGGGGCAAGCGGGAGGGCTTGCAGTCGTGACAACCCTATCAAAGGAGATCCCCCTGTGACCCCCAAGAACACACTGACCGCAATCATTGCCGCCGCGCTCGCCACCACCACTGGCCTTGTCGCTGCCCCCGCGCTCGCCGATCATCACAAGACTGCTGCGCCTGCGACCCCCAATATCGTCCAGACCGCAATGAGCACCGGCGTGCACAACACCCTCGTCGCCGCTGTGAAGGCCGCTGGCCTGGTCGATACCCTCAGCAGCCCCGGCCCGTTCACTGTCTTCGCGCCGACCGACACCGCCTTTGCCAAGCTGCCCGAAGGCACTGTGGCCACACTGGTGAAGCCTGAGAACAAGGGTACGCTAACCACCATCCTCACCTACCACGCTGTCGCTGGCAAAGTGACCAGCGCCGACCTGATCAAGCTGATTAACAGCCACGGCGGCGAAGCCACGATCAAGACCGTTGCAGGCAGCGAACTGACCGCGCGCCTGTCGGGCGACATGATTGTGATCACCGATGCCGCAGGCCGAGCGACCGCAGTGACCACCGCCGACGTCATGACCTCGAACGGCGTTGTGCACGTGACCGACGGCGTATTCCTGCCCGGCTGATTGAACCGCATCACCAGTTAGCGCTGTCCCACTTTACCCCATCCCACCCGGGGCAGCGCTTCTCCCGGCCCCGTCCGGCCTTCCTCCAAGGCCGGGCGGGGTTTTGGTTTGGGGTCAAGATGCGGACGAACCCACCTGCTCCACCGCGGTGGCCTCGGCATGGAGCGCGCGCAATTCTCCATCCGTCATGGCAGAGAGCGCCTCGTAAGCTGGGCGGGTCAAGGCTCTGTTTCCATTGCCCTCACCATGGAGCTTATAGGCTCCATCTTTGGGAAAGACGATAAAGTAGAAATTGAGATCTTTCGGGGATTTCGGGCCTGTGACCACGACGACGCTGGCTCCGTCGTCGCAGGCGAAGACAAGCCACTGCACGCCGTCGAAATAACGCTCAGCAGGGCCTAACTCACAATTGAGGCGGGGCTTTTCCGTTGCGGCTGTTGCCTGTTCGGATGACGGCTCCGCCTGCGCACTACTCGCGGCGAGCCCAACGAAAAAAGTTAGAAGCGCGGCGCGCACTAATTACGCAGCCTCTTCCTTCTTTTCCTCGCCGCCGATCACGCGGATCGGTTCCTTCTTGCCTTCGACGACTTCCTTGTCGATCACGATTTCGGTCACGCCTTCCATGTCGGGCAGATCGAACATCGTGTCGAGCAGCAGGCCTTCGACGATCGAGCGCAGGCCGCGTGCGCCGGTTTTGCGCTTGATCGCGCGTTCGGCAATCGCTTGCAGCGCGTCATCGGTGAAGGTGAGGTCCACGTCCTCAAGCTCGAACAGCTTGTGGTACTGCTTGACCAAGGCGTTCTTCGGTTCTTGCAGGATCGTGACGAGCGCGGGCACATCGAGATCGTGCAGCGTTGCAATCACCGGCAAGCGGCCGACGAATTCGGGGATCAGCCCGAACTTGAGCAGATCTTCCGGCTCGCTCTTTTCAAGCAGCTCGCCCACGCGGCGCTTGTCCGGATCGGCGACATGCGCGCCAAAGCCGATGCTGCGCTTTTGCAGACGGTCAGCAATGATTTTGTCCAGACCTGCAAACGCACCGCCGCAGATGAACAGGATGTTGGTGGTGTCGACCTGCAGGAATTCCTGCTGTGGATGCTTGCGCCCGCCCTGCGGCGGCACCGACGCGGTGGTGCCCTCCATCAGCTTGAGCAGCGCCTGCTGCACGCCTTCACCCGATACGTCGCGGGTGATTGAGGGATTTTCCGCCTTGCGCGTGATCTTGTCGATTTCGTCGATATAGACGATCCCGTGCTGGGCCTTCTCGACGTTGTAGTCGGACGCTTGCAGCAGTTTAAGGATGATGTTCTCGACATCTTCGCCCACGTAACCAGCTTCGGTCAGCGTGGTCGCATCGGCCATGGTGAAGGGCACATCAAAGGTGCGCGCCAGCGTCTGTGCCAGCAAGGTCTTGCCCGAACCGGTCGGCCCGACCAGCAGGATGTTCGATTTGGCGAGCTCGACATCGCCGCCCTTGCCCGAATATTTCAGTCGCTTGTAATGGTTGTGCACCGCGACCGAAAGCACACGCTTGGCGCGATCCTGCCCGATGACATAGTCATTGAGCTTGGTGAAAATATCCATCGGCGTGGGGATTTCGCCGTCTTTTTTGCCCGCGATTCCCGCCTTGGTTTCTTCGCGGATGATGTCGTTGCACAGTTCGACGCATTCATCGCAGATGAACACCGTGGGGCCAGCGATCAGCTTGCGCACTTCGTGCTGCGACTTCCCGCAGAAGCTGCAGTAGAGGGTGCTCTTGCTATCGGATCCGCTCAATTTGGTCATTCCTGTGTCCTCGAATCCGGGACTGCGCGCGGGGCGATGTGCGCAGCGGATTCGTCAAATGTATCTATGGCAGCCAATGAATCAACACATGGCGCGCAGATTCGTGTTCTTACCATAGCGCGGGTGTCCGCAAAGCAACGGAAATAATAGCGCGTTGCGGCGCCCGATCGCCAGCCTGTCCCGCAGCGGTGCAGGCCGGAGCAGAAGGCTTATTCAGGCGCGCCGCCCGAACCTTCTTCGCCATCCGATTCTTCGTTTTCCGGACGTGTTTCGAACACCTTGTCCACCAGACCGAAGGCTTTAGCCTCTTCGGCTTCAAGGAAGGTGTCGCGGTCCATCGCCTTTTCGATTTCTTCAAGGCTGCGGCCGGTGAACTTCACATAAAGGTCGTTCATGCGGCTGCGGATGCGCAGAATTTCGCGCGCCTGAATTTCGATATCCGAGGCCATCCCGCGCGCCCCGCCCGAAGGTTGGTGGACCATGATCCGCGCATTGGGGAGCGCAATCCGCATTCCCGGCTCACCGGCAGCGAGCAGGAAGCTGCCCATGCTGGCGGCCTGACCCATGCACACGGTTGACACGCGCGGCTTGATGTATTGCATCGTGTCGTAAATCTGCAGACCCGCCGTCACCACGCCGCCGGGCGAGTTGATGTACATGCTGATCGGCTTGGACGGATTTTCGCTTTCAAGGAACAGCAGCTGCGCCGTGACGAGGCTGGCCATGCCGTCCTCGATCTGGCCGGTGACGAACACGATGCGTTCGCGCAGCAGGCGGCTGAAAATGTCGAAGCTGCGTTCGCCTCGGCTGGTCTGCTCGACCACGACCGGCACCAGCGCACCTGTATAGGGATCGCGCGTAAATTGGCCTTGCGAGCCGTAGGTTTCACCGGAATTGCCGAACAGATCGATCATGGAGTGCCGTATCCTTGCTGGGTGTCGATACGGCTATGTCGGACGCGGGGGGGCAATTTCAAGGGCGTTTACCACGCTGCCTGTGAATTGACGGGCCAGCTGAGGCGTTTTCCCCCTTGCCGCCGCGCATAACCGTGGCAAACCCGTAACCCATGACCACAAGCACCCTGGCCCGTTCGGGCGTCCGCGCGGGCCTCGCCCTGCTTCTTGCCACCACTGCGACCGCTGCGCTGGCGCATCCCGATAGTGCCGCCGCTGAAGCAGCCAAGGCCCAGATTGCTCGGATCCAGATGCTCGATGATGCCGGGCCGATGCTCAACGCGGTGATCGCCTTTGATCCGGAAGCGTCCAAACACGCGAACGAAGCGGCAGAGGCAGGCTTGCCGCTCGAAGGCCGCACGGTTCTGGTGAAAGACAATATCGAGACGCGCGAATTTGCCACCACCGCCGGCAGCCTCGCGCTGAAAGACAACATGACTGGCCGCGACGCGCCGATGATTGCTAACCTGCGCGCTGCGGGCGGCGTGGTGCTTGGCAAGACCAACCTCAGCGAATGGGCCAATATCCGCTCGGACAATTCCACCAGCGGGTGGAGCGCAGTCGGCGGACTCACCCGCAACCCTCACGCGATTGATCGCAACACCTGCGGATCATCCTCGGGCAGCGGCGCAGCGATTGCGGCGGGGTTTGCGTGGGGGGCGATCGGGACGGAAACCAATGGCTCGATCACGTGTCCAGCCAGCATCAACGGTATCGTCGGGTTCAAGCCGAGCGTGGGAATCGTCAGCCGTACCCATGTGGTGCCGATTTCGAGCACGCAGGACACCGCCGGGCCGATGACGCGCACGGTTTATGATGCCGCGCTGCTGCTGACCGCGATTGCAGGCGAAGACCCGGCTGACCCGGTGACATTGCAGGCCAAGCGGGCGAGGAGCTACACTCTGGGGCTAGACACCGCCTCGCTCCAAGGCGTGCGAATCGGGGTGATGCGTGATCAGGTCGGCAACCGGAAGGATCTGACCGCCGTGTTCAACACCGCGCTGGCCGATCTGGAGCGGGCGGGCGCGGTGCTGGTCGATATCAAGTTTGAACCCAATTCGCAGATGTATGGTGACAGCTTCACCGTACTGATGTTCGAACTGCGGGAAGAGATGGGTAAATACCTCACCTCGATCCCCGCGTTCAAGAACGGTGAAACCCCGCGCAGCTTGGCCGATCTGATCGCCTTCAACACCGCCAATGCCGACACCGAAATGCGCTGGTTCGGGCAGGAGCTGTTCGAACTGGCAGAGACCACCACCGACCGCGCAGCGTATGAAACCGCGCGCGCCAATGCGGTGCGAATCGCTGGGGAAGAAACACTCGACAAGCTGCTGGCCGAAAACAACGTGCAGTTTCTCGTCGTTCCGACGCGGGAGGCAGCTTGGGTCAGCGACCTCGTCAATGGCGACAAATTCAACGGCTCGGTGGGTTTCGGCAGCCCGTCAGCGATTGCGGGCTATCCGCACCTGACCGTGCCGATGGGCGCGATTGAGGGCCTGCCGGTCGGCATCAGCATCATGGGCGCGAAGTGGGACGACCACGCGGTGCTGAAAGCGGGCGCGGCCTACGAAAAAGCGCGGACAGCCAAGCTGCCCGCGCCTTCGTTCAAGCGGTGGGAACCGGCGGGGGAGTAATGCCCCGCGCGGGCCCTGATTACTTCTTGGCCGCAGGCTTCTTGGCAGGAGCCTTCTTGGCAGCAGGCTTTTCAGCAGCAGCATCAGCCTTTTTCGCCGGGGCCTTCTTCGCCGCAGGCTTGGCTTCTGGCTCAGCTTCAGCCTTCTTAGCCGGAGCCTTCTTGGCAGCGGGCTTGGCTTCTTCAGCCGGAGCTGCTTCAGCCTCAGCCTTCTTCGCCGGAGCCTTTTTCTTGGCTGCGGCCTTCTTCGGCGCCGGTGCCGGTGCGGTTTCTTCAGCTTCGATCGCGGCCTGAAGCTCCTCAACGGTCACTTCACGCTCGGTCACTTCGGCCTTGTCGAACAGGAAGTCGACCACCTTGTCCTCGTAAAGCGGCGCGCGCAGCTGGGCGGCAGCCATCGGCTCGGACTGGATGTATTCGACAAAACGCTGACGGTCTTCGGCGCGGTATTGTGCCGCTGCCTGCTGGATCAGCATCCCCATTTCCTGCTGGGTCACTTCGACGCCATTGGCCTGACCGATTTCGGACAGCAACAGGCCCAAACGCACGCGGCGTTCGGCGATGGCCTTGTACTCGTCCTTCTCGTCGTCGATCTGCTTGAGCGCGGCTGCGGGATCGGCGTCATTGGCCGCTTCCTGCTGCAGCTGCGACCAGATCTGCGCGAATTCGGCTTCGACCATCGTACCGGGCACTTCAAAGCTGTGACCAGCGGCAAGCTGATCGAGCAGCGCGCGCTTCATCTGCGTGCGGGTCAGGCCAGCGGTCTGCTGTTCCAGCTGTGCCTTCATGATCTCGCGCAGCTTGTCCAAGCTGTCGAGGCCGAGGCTCTTGGCGAAATCTTCGTCGATCTGGGTTTCGGTTTCGACCTTCACCGCTTTCACGGTGATGTCGAAGGTGGCTTCCTTGCCGGCCAGATGATCGGCCTGATACTCAGCCGGGAAGGTGACGGTGATGGTCTTTTCCGAGCCGGTCTTCACGCCAACCAGCTGCTCTTCAAAACCGGGGATGAAGGTGCCCGAACCCAGCACCAGCGCCGCGTCTTCGGCTTTGCCGCCGTCAAATTCTACGTCATCCAGCTTGCCGACGAAATCGATGATCAACTGATCGCCGTCCGCTGCCTTCTTGGTCTTGGCCGCGTCCTTGTAGCTCTTGTTCTGGCCAGCGATGTTGCCGAGCGCTTCGTCAACCTGCGCTTCGGTGACGGGCACCACCAGCTTTTCAAGCGTGATGCCGTCAACATTCGGCGCCTCGATGACGGGGAGCACTTCCAAGCTGACGATGATTTCAGCGTCCTGCCCTTGGGCGTAATCGTCCTTGAGCCCGATTTCAGGCTGCATCGCCGGGCGCAGCGCCTCATCACGCAACAGCTTGTCGACCGATTCGCGGATCGTGTCGTTCACGACCTGCGAATGCAGGGCTTCGCCGTGCATTTTTTTGACGAGGTTGGCGGGCACTTTGCCGGGGCGGAAGCCGGGCATCCGAACCTGAGGCGCAACCTTCTTGATCTCGGCGTCGATCTTCGCGGTGAGATCGGCGGCGGGAATCGTGATGAGATAGGCGCGCTTGAGCCCCTCGTTGACGGTCTGCTTGGTGTGCATGGTGATTGGTCTGAAGCCTTCTTGCCAAAAATTCCGTGGGTACGGACAGGTTAGGGGCGAAGTTGGTGCGGGCGAAGGGACTCGAACCCCCACATCTTACGATACCAGAACCTAAATCTGGCGCGTCTACCAATTTCGCCACGCCCGCATGCCCGAACGAAGCCGCGCGGGGAAACCGGCTAAGGCACCCCGCGCGTATTAGCGAGCGCCTCTATCCCGCTTGCTCGAAAAGGGCAAGCGCAACACGCTTGAAGGCATGAGGATTGCACATTAAGGGCGCGGGGATGAACGATAGCACCCCAGAAGCGACACCTGAAACTAGCCCCGCAACCAGCGGGCCCGACGTGCCGCCCGATCACCTCTCGGTTAATCCGGCCAACCCCTTCTTCAACGGCGAACTGCTGCGCCGCGGGGTCGGCATCCGGTTCAAGGGCGTCAACCGCATCGATATCGAAGAATATTCGATCTCGGAAAGCTGGGTGCGGGTGCAGGTTGGCAAGACCGTTGACCGCAAGGGACAGCCGCTGACGATCAAAATCAATGGCCCCGTCGAAGCCTGGTTCGAGGATCTGGGCGAAGACGCGCCGGTCGCTCGCCGGGACTAAGCCTCCCGGTCGCGCCTGCACCGCTTGCCAAAACGGGCGTTTGCGCCCACTTGGCGGCGATTATGTCGCTTCCTGAAAAACCCACCGTCGTCATCATCGGCCGACCCAACGTCGGCAAGTCCACCCTGTTCAACCGGCTGGTGGGCAAGAAACTCGCGCTGGTCGATGATCAGCCGGGGGTGACGCGTGACCGGCGGATGGGTGATGCCGACATCGCGGGCCTGCATTTCACCGTGATCGATACCGCCGGGTGGGAGGACGAAGACGCCCACACCCTGCCCGGCCGGATGCGAATCCAGACCGAAGCCAGCCTTGATGGCGCGGACGCGGCCCTGTTCGTGGTCGATGCGCGCGCTGGCCTGACCCCGCTTGATGAAGAGATTGGCCGCTATCTGCGCGAACAGGAAGTGCCGGTTGTCGTCGTCGCCAACAAGGCCGAAGGATCGGCGGGCGAACACGGCGTGCTCGAATCCTATGCGCTTGGCCTTGGCGATCCGGTCGCTTTGTCGGCGGAGCATGGCGAAGGCATTGCCGATCTGTTTGGCGGACTGTTTCCGATCATCGGCAACATGGCTGATCTCTACGAAGAAGCGAAAGAGATCGAAGACGCCTATGCCGCCGCGATGGGCGAGGATGAACGCCCTGCCGGGCCGCTCAAACTCGCGATTGTTGGCCGTCCCAATGCGGGCAAATCGACTCTGATCAACCGGCTGCTGGGTGAAGACCGGCTGCTGACCGGGCCCGAAGCCGGGATCACCCGCGATTCGATTGCGGTCGATTGGCAATGGACCGACCCCAAATCGGGCGAGAAGCGCGAGATTCGCCTGATCGACACCGCCGGGATGCGCAAGAAGCGCAATGTCACCGAAAAGCTTGAAAAGCTGTCGGTCGCCGATGCGCGCCGCGCAGTGGATTTTGCCGAGGTTGTGGTGCTGCTGCTGGATGCCACCCAAGGGCTTGAACATCAGGATCTGAAAATCGCGTCGCTGGTGCTCGAAGAAGGCCGCGCGCTGATGATTGCGATCAACAAGTGGGACGTTGCTGGCCAAACCGGGCACGAAGACCCGAGCAAGCTGTTCAACGGCATTCGCGGCGCGCTCGATGATGGGTTGGCGCAGGTGCGCGGCCTGCCGCTGTTTGCGGTCAGCGCCAAGACTGGCAAGGGATTGGATCAGATGCTGTCGGGCGCGTTCGAACTGCGCGATAGCTGGTCGAAACGTGTATCCACCGCCGCGCTCAATCGTTGGTTTGACGATGCGCTGGAAGCCAACCCGCCGCCCGCACCCGGCGGCAAGCGGATCAAGCTGCGGTATATTACGCAGGCAGGCACCCGCCCGCCGCGCTTCGTCATCTTCGGCAGCCGCCTTGAACTGTTGCCCACCAGTTACGAACGCTATCTGATCAACGGCATCCGCGCCAAACTCGGCTTCGATGCCGTGCCGGTGCGCGTGACGCTGAAAAGCAGCAAGAACCCATACGCCAAGGACGGGTAATGCTGTTCGACCTGCTTGCCGCTGCTGCCGCAGCCGCCCCCGAAGCGCGCTTGCCCTTCGCGCTGGAGATATTCGAGCGCACCGCCTCCACTCCGCGCGTGCAGCAAGTGGTGCAATTGAGCCTTGCGCCGGCCTTCCTGCTTTCGGGCATCGGGGCGGTGATGAACGTCATCATGAGCAGGATGATCTGGATTGCCCAGCGAATCGAGAAGATCGAGGACACCAGCGAAGGCCATCGCACCGATCGGCAGGACCGCGAGATTGGCTGGCTGCTGCGCCGCCGCCGGTTGATGCAAGGCGCAATCATGTTCTCGACTGCGGCGGCGGTCATGATCAGCCTGGTGATCGGGATGCTGTTCGTCTCGGCCTATATCATCGCGCAGATCGGCACGCTGATCGCGTTCATGTGGGTGCTGACGATGGCGCTGCTGGTGACAGGGCTGGGATTTTTCCTGATGGAAACCCGGCTAGCGGCAATTGGGGCGCTACCGCCAAAAGGTTAGCGCCTTTCCCGGCAAAACGAACCGCAAAAAAGGGGCGGAGCCACCGCTGGCCCTGCCCCTTTCTTTGATCAACAATTGCGACCAGCCCTTAGGCCCGCCGTCTCAACTTACTTTTCGCCAGCAGCCTGACTTTGCAGCTGCACGTAATTCTGCAGGCCCATGCGATCGATCAGATCGAACTGCGTTTCGAGGAAGTCGACATGCTCTTCCTCGTTCTTGAGGATGTAGGCGAACAGGTCGCGGCTGACGTAGTCACGCACGCTTTCGCAATGTTCGATTGCATCGCGCAGCAGCGGGATCGCCTCATTTTCAAGCGCCATGTCGGCCTTGAGCACTTCTTCGACCGTCTCGCCGACCTTCAATTTGTGGATCGCCTGAAAGTTGGGAAGCGCATCGAGGAACAGGATGCGTTCGGCCAGCTTATCGGCGTGCTCCATTTCCTCAATCGATTCGTGCCGTTCGTAGGCGGCCAGTTTCTTGAGGCCCCAGTTGTCGAGCACGCGGTAATGCAGCCAATACTGGTTGATCGCGGTCAGCTCGTTGGTGAGCGCCTGGTTGAGATAGTCGATGACTTTCGGATCGCCCTTCATCGGGGGATACTCCTTGCGATAGATCAAAGCGCCTTGTGGCAATGCGCCCTAGATAGACGCTGCAAGGCTGTGTCCGCAAGGGATAGGTAATATTTTTTCGTTGTGAATCAGCAGTTTGCGACCCGTTCGCAATCGCGATTGGCCCGCCTTATACTGCGAATTCCTCGCAGCGCGCGGCGATACGTTCTGCGTCGATGATTTGCTGCGCTTCTTCAAGGCATTGGCGGCAATTGGGGCGCTTGCCCATGCAGGCATAGGTTGCTTCGGCGTCGCCATCACAGGTGAGCGCAGCCTTGCGCAGGTCGGTTTCACGAATTGCATTGCAGATGCAGATATACATGCGGGCCGAATCTTTCCTGCGAAGCGTTTGCAGGAGCGAATGTATGCGAGTTATTCTCAATAACAACTCTTTTTTGTTCCGCATCGCATCCGCGATGCGAAATCCTCGCTCACACGCCCTTCGGGCGCGTCGCTGCGGGCGCGCGCCTGAACCCTTGGCGCGCTTGCGGCCTGTCCTGCGGCAGGCCGGTTTAACGCTTCCCCTCGCGGTTTTGCTATTTCCTCAGCGGCATCACTTGCCGGTAGGTCAGGCTACGCCACAGCCATTCGAGCGGGCCGTAGCGATAGCGGTCAAGCCATGGCTTCGACCACGCGAGCATCAATACCCAAGCCAGCGCCACCACGATGTAAAGCTGCGGCCGGTTCAATTCGCCGAACAACCCCAGCGCCCAGCCGTGGAACACCAGCATCATCACCACCGACGTACCAAGGTAATTGGTGAACGCCGCCCGCCCCGCCGCGCGCACCCGGTCGCCCAGCCAGCCGGTCGCCGACGGGGCATAGGCCACCAGCAGCGCCGCCATGCCCAGCACCATCCACAGCCGTGGCAGCACGCTCCAGCCGACAAAGGCCGTCAGCGTCCCGTAGAAGGTGAACCCGCCGGCCTGCATCACCAACCCGATTGCCAGGTGCGCCAGCCCGCCAACGATCAGGCCAATCCAGCCCCAGCGCAGCAGCTTGCCTCGCTCAACCCCGCCGTTGAAAAAGCCGAGCCGGTACAGCGCCACGCCGATCAACATCAGCGGCAAGGTCTCAAGCCCGAACAACAGCGCGTTCATCAACGGCTCGCTCCATTGCTCGGTCAGACGGTGGGTTACCAATGCGCCGTAATCACCCGATTCGATCGCGGCGTTGGGCACGTCGCCGCGCGCCAATGCATCGTCGATGCCGTCGACCATTGCCGCACGCTGCTCGATCAGCTCTGGCGCGCTTTCGCCAAACGGCGTGTCGGCCACCGCCCACATCATCGTGAACATCGCTCCGAAGGCAAGCGCGCCCAACGTATACCCCGCCAGCCCGGCCCACAGCTGTGCCTTGATGCTCCACTTGAGGCAGGCGAGCAGCACCAAGCCGAACAAGGCATAATAGAACAGGATGTCGCCCGGCCAGATGAAGAAGAAATGGATCAGCCCGAAAGCCATCAAAATCGCCAGCCGCCACGCCTGAAGTCCGCGTGTCGCGCCCCTCGCCCAGGCTTTCTCCATGAACAGATAGATGCCCGCACCAAATAGGATCGTGAACAATCCGCGCATCTTACCGTCGATCAGAATGAATTGGGCAATCCACATCCACCCGCCGGGGTCGCCCGCATCGACCTTGAACGCGGCTGGGTACATGTATGCTTCCATCGGCTGACCAAAGGCGACGATGTTGGCCGCCAGGATGCCCATCACCGCGAGCCCCCGAATGAAATCAAGCGTGTCAATCCGCTCAGCCGCGGCGACCGGCGCAATTGCTGCTGGGCCGCCATCGCCGAAGATGTCCTCGGCTGCACGCGCGCTCATAGTCTCATTCATGGCCGATCCCCCGCCTGTTGCGGATGGGAGATTAGCAAGTTCGGTGCAGTTGGGAAGTGCGTTGGACGGACGCCGATGCTGGTCTGCTGAAGCAGCCCTGCTCTTTTAACTTTGCCCAATCACCAGACAGGCTTGCCCTTGACGTTTCAGATCCGAGCAGGCGCGGCTTGCCTCTGCTTGGCTAGCAAAGCCGGTGGCGAGCAATCGGGTGACCTTGCCGCTCGGCAGCAATGTCTTTTTGGTGCCAGCCAGCGCGGCATTTTTCGATAGCTTGCTCCACAGCCGGTCGGCATTACCCGCCACGCCGAATGCGCCCAGTTGCACGCGCCATTTGCCCTGCTTGGGCGCAGCCGCCAACGCGGGCGTCGCGGTTGCGGGTTTGGGGGCAGGTTGCGGCAGAGGTGCAGCAATCGGCTTCGGAGCTGCGGCGAGCACGGGAACGGGCGTGGCGGCGGGAACCGGCGAAGGCTGGCTCGCGGCAGCCACAACCGGCACGGGCACCGGCACCACCGCTGGCATCGGCACTGGCATCGGCATTGGCACCACTGGCCGCGGTGCGAGTTCGGCAGCGGCGAGTTCGGCGGCGCGCTGCGACTTCGCCCCGGTTTCAAGCTCCCGCGCAAGCGACTGCGCCTGACTGCGCTGCGCGATGGGCACATATTTGTCCATCTGCGCCAGCGCATCGCGCGCCTGCGGCAAGCCCGCACCATTTGCCAAAGTCATCAATGCATAGGCCCGCACCCAATCGCGCGGGGCGTAATCAGCGTTGAAATGCGACAGGCCAAGCACGTATTGCGCGCGCGGATCGCCGCGATCGGATGCGGCGCGGATCATCGGCATCGCCTTGGCCTGCTCGCCTTCCTGAAACAGCATCAGCCCGTAATTGTCGGCGGCCTTTACATGGCCGAGGCTGGCTGCCTGTTCATAGAGCTGGCGTGCGCGGGCGTTGTCGATTTCGACCCCCCGACCCAGCCGGTACGCCTGCGCGAGGTTAAACAGCGCATCGGGATCGCCAGCCGCCGCCGGACCCTGCCATTCCACCACCGCGCGGGTGAAGTCGCCTGCGCTCCACGCATCGACCCCGGCCTTCACATCGGCAAGCCCCGGCGCGGCAAGCAGCGCTACAGCGGCGATACCCAATCCGGTGCGGGCCATAAAAGCGCCTGTGTTCAAAGCTTTCATCCGTGCCATATCATCTGCCCCTTGCGGTGCTGCATCATCGTTGCAAGCAGGCATAGCGCAAACGTAGTTAGCAAACCGTTGCCATACCCCGCAGCGCTCCCCGGTCGGGATATGCCGCGCACAAACCGGGCCAGCCAATTGCAAGATCGTTGCCCGTCTTAACCCTAAATTAGGGGTATCCTGCGATCCCGTGGTCAACCAGCCGTTGTAAGGCGTCGCAATCGGGCGGCCCGCAGCGGATCAATTCAGGGGGACCCAGGCGTTGCGTGTACTCGCTTTGGCATCGCAGAAAGGTGGATCGGGCAAGACCACCCTGTCCGGACATCTCGCCGTTCAGGCACAGCGCGCAGGCGCTGGCCCAGTCGTGTTGATCGACATCGACCCGCAGGGCTCGCTCGCCGATTGGTGGAACGAGCGTGAGGCGGAATATCCCGCCTTTGCCCAGACCACTGTGTCACGCTTGGCCAATGATCTCGCAGTCTTGCGTCAGCAGGGCTTCAAGCTCGCAGTGATCGACACCCCGCCTGCGATCACGATGGCGATCCAGTCGGTGATTTCGGTTGCCGAACTGATCGTGGTTCCAACCCGTCCCAGCCCGCACGATCTGCGCGCTGTCGGCGCAACGGTTGATCTGTGTGAACGCGCTGGCAAGCCTTTGGTGTTCGTCGTCAATGGCGCGACCCCCAAGGCCAAGATCACTTCGGAAGCCGCTGTCGCGCTGTCGCAGCACGGCACCGTCGCGCCGATCACACTGCACCACCGCACCGATTTCGCCGCGTCGATGATCGACGGTCGAACCGTGATGGAAGTCGATCCCGAAAGCCGCTCAGCTGCCGAGATTACCGCCCTGTGGCGTTACATCGCCGACCGGCTCGAAAAGAATTTCCGTCGCACCGTGTTTGCGCCCGCCCCCAATGGTCAGGCGCAGCAGATGGGCGGCGTGCCGCGTCCTGCCGGTGGCTTTGGCCGCCGGGTAGCGCAGTAAGCGAGGGGTAAGGGCGATGTCCGAACCCGGTTTTGCCTCGCTCGGCCCGACCTTGCTCGCACGCAAGGGCGGCGCCAAGCCGGCCATGCGTCCGCAGATTGCACCGCTGGTGCAGAACGAATCGGACGTCGCCGACGAACAGCTTGAGGATCTCGGCTGGAACGACATGGGTGACAATGGGGGTGACGCCGAGGGCGGCGCGGATATCGTGCCGATCAACGCCGATGTGGTCGGTGACGACTTTGTCCAGGGCTTTGGCCCGGTGGTGCGCCGTCAGCAGCGCCGCCTTGAAGAACGCGTGCTCGCCGATGCCGCGATGACCGGTCCCGCCGACCGCGAACCGGATTATGATGATGAGGACGAAGCGTCCTACGGCGAAGATTACGCCGAGGACGAAGATTACGCGCCCATCTATGCGCGGTCCGAGGAAGAAGACGAGTTCGAAAACGGGGACGAGGGCGACGACGCACAAATCGCCCATCTCCACGTTCAGCCGCAAGTTGTAGCCGTGCCCTCCGCGCCCAAATCGCGCATGCCTGCGGTGCAATCGGGTCGCCGCGCTGCCTTTACCTTGCGCCTTGATGCCGACCGTCACCTCAAACTGCGCCTCGCTGCGACCATGCAGGGCGTCAGCGCGCAAGTGCTGGTGACCGAAGCGCTCGACCGTTTGCTTGCCGAATATGGCGATCTCGATGTGATCGCCAACCACATGAAACGCCACTGACAATCCAATCGACTCCACACTGAATCAGCAGAATTAACGGGGAAATGACAATGGACCGCAGCATCAGACACGCACCGCGCCTCGCGCTTGCCGTCTCGACCGCGCTCGCCGGGCTGGCGCTGTCGGGGTGCACCACCACCGCCGCACCGCAGGCGAACACGTCCTTTGCCAGCGCGCAGGCCGCGCTTACCAAAGGGCAAGTCGACAAGGCGATCATGCACGCCGAAGCCGCCGTGCTGGCCGAACCACGCAACCCAGGCTACCGCGCGCTGCTTGGCGCGTCGTACATGGAAGCCGGGCGGTTCCAGTCGGCTGCAACCAGCTTTGGCGATGCGCTCGACCTTGGTGATGACAACCCGCGCACCGTGCTGAGCTTCGCGCTCGCCAAGATCGCGCTGGGCGAAGGCCGCTCTGCCGCCGCCGTGCTCGACGAATATACGAATCTGATCGACCCGGCTGATCTTGGCCTCGCGCTCGCCCTGTCGGGTGAGCCGGAGCGCGGCGTCCACGTGCTGGTCAACGCCGTGCGCGCCAGCGACCAAGCCTCGCCCAAGCTGCGTCAGAACCTAGCCTACACCTATGCACTCGCCGGAAACTGGCGTGCAGCACGGGTGATGGCTGCGGAAGACGTGCCGGCTGGCGAAGTCGATCAGCGCCTGACGCAGTGGGCCGCGATGGCCGCACCCGAGATGTTCCAGACGCGCGTCGCCGCCCTGCTCAACGTCACGACGCAATATGACGCGGGCCAGCCGCAACGTCTGGCGCTCGCCAATTTTCCGAGCCAGGACATGATGTTTGCCGAAGCCGCTGCACAAGCGCCGGTCGAAATGATGGCAAAGGCTGAGATGGAAATGCCCCCCCCGGTAGCAGCCGCCGAATCGGCTCCGGTCGCAACCTTTGCGCAGGCGTTCGACACCCCCGCCCCGTCGGTCGGGACGGTTGATGCCTCGGGCATCCGCTATGTTTCGAACCCGGTGGTGCAGCAATTGCCCGCCCGCGCCGAACGTTCAGCACCCCGTGCCGCACCGCGCATGGCCGCAGCCTCCTCGCAGCGCCGTATGGCCCCGGCGGCCGCGCCCGCACCGGTCGCCAGCGATAAGAGCATGGCCTCGCACCTCGTGCAGCTCGGCTCCTATAACAGCAAGGTCGAAGCCGAACGCGGCTGGACCATGCTCAAGGGCAAGTTCGCGCAGTTGAAGGATCACAAGGTCGTTATCACCGAAGCGGTGGTGAATGGTCGCACCTTCTGGCGCGTCGCTGCCGAAGGCTTCGGCCCCAAGAGCGCGCAGAGCCTCTGCTCGACGGTCAAATCGTCCGGGCGGGGTTGCTTTGCCTATGCCGCCTCCAGCCCCCCTGCTGGCGCGATCAAGGGCACCGTGCGGATGGCATCGCGCTCCAAATAATTTCGTCCCTGGTATAATTTCAGCGAAACTGCTCCCGGAAGGCCATGCTTTCCGGGAGTATTTTTATGCCGAAAGGCGAACGCCGCCCTTCCACAGGCCGAGCACTTTGCCTTGCGCGCCCTGCCGATCGAACGGGGTGTTATCGGCGGTGGCTTCCATGCGGCGGCGGTCGATGATCCAAGGCGCTTCGGCGTCGATCAACGCAAGGTCAGCCTCTAACCCTTGGGCGAGCGCGCCCGCAGGCACGCCTAGCAGCTGCGCAGGTTTACGTGCGAGCAGTTCGAACGCGCGGGGCAAGTCAATCACATCGTCACGCACCAGCGTCAGCGTCATGGTGAGCAGCGTCTCGGCCCCAGCCATGCCCGGCGCGGCATCTGCGAAGGGCAGGCGCTTGTCCTCAGGCCCGCGCGGATCGTGACCGCTGGCGATGACATCGACCGTGCCGTCGGCGATGGAAGCAATAGCAGCCTGACGGTCATCCTCTGCACGCAGCGGCGGCGAAAGCCGGGCGAAAGTGCGGAAATCGGCCGTCGCCAGATCGGACAGCATGAAATGCGCGGGCGTAATCCCGCAGGTCACCGCCAGCCCGCGCGCCTTTGCTTCGCGCACCAGCGCGAAGCCCTTCGAAGTCGTGACCTGCCGGATATGCAACCGCGCACTCGCCAGCTCCGCCAGCGCAATATCCCGCGCGATCGCCAGCGCTTCGGCCTCAGCCGGTGCGGCAGGCAGGCCGAGCCGCGTGGCAATCTCTCCCGCGGTGGCCGCCGCTTCTCCGGTCAGGCCGCCATCCTCGGCATGGGTGACCACCACCAGGTCCAGCATCGCGGCATATTGCAGCAGCCGCAGCATCACGCCTGAATCGGCGATCCAGCGCCGCCCGGTCGCAATTCCGCGCGCGCCTGCGTCTTTCATTAGCGCAATTTCGGCAAGCTCCCGCCCTTCCAGCCCGCGTGTCGCAGCGGCCAGCGGGTGGACCCACAGATCGGGCTTGCCGCTCTTGGCGATGTAGCCCACCCGGCTCGGCAGATCGAGCGGCGGGGATTGGTCGGGCATCAACGCCGCCCGGGTGATCCCGCCAAAATGGAACGCGGGCTTATCAACCGCGAACACGCCAAGATCGACGATGCCGGGAGCGACGAGCTTGCCGCGCGCGTCTATAACTTCGTCGCCATCCAGCACTGCAACGTCGGCGCCAACCGCTTCAATCAGGCCATCGGCGCAGCGGATCGCGCCGCGCACCAACCCACCGGGGGTGACCAGTTGCGCGTTGGTGATGGTGAGAGGCCGCGTCTGCTTCATGCCGCCCAGCCCGCAACGCCGCGTGTCTCGCGCGTCAGAATATCGAGGCACGCCATGCGGATCGCCACACCCATTTCGACCTGCCGGGTGATCAACGAACGGCCTGCCAAATCGGCAACCTCGCTGTCGATCTCGACCCCGCGGTTCATCGGGCCGGGGTGCATCACCAGCGCGCCGGGCGCCGCGCGCGCCAGCCGCTTGGCAGTCAACCCGTAAAGGTGGCGATATTCGCGCGCCGAGGGGATGAACTGCCCGCTCATCCGTTCGGATTGGAGCCGCAGCATCATCACCACCTCGGCCCCGGCAATCGCGGCATCGAAGTTGTGGAACACCTCCACCCCCATCGCTTCCACCCCGACGGGCATCAGCGCGGGCGGCGCGCACACCCGCACTTTCGCTCCCATCGCGGTCAGGCACAGGATGTTTGATCGCGCCACCCGGCTGTGCAGAATATCGCCGCAAATCACGACGTTGAGCCCGGTGAAATCCTCTGCCCCCTCGCCCCGTTCAGCCAGCGCATGGCGCAACGTGAGTGCATCAAGCAGGCCTTGCGTCGGGTGTTCGTGGCTGCCGTCGCCCGCATTCAGCACCGGACAGTCGACCTTGTCGGCAATCAGCCCGGTCGCGCCTGACGATCCGTGGCGGATGACAATCGCATCGGCGCGCATCGCGTTCAGCGTGATCGCGGTGTCGATCAGCGTTTCACCCTTCTTCACGCTTGATGTAGCGGCGTGCATATTGACCACATCCGCCCCCAGCCGCTTGCCAGCAATCTCAAAGGACAGCAGCGTGCGGGTGGAATTTTCGAAGAAGGCGTTGATGATCGTAAGGCCCGCCAGCAGATCAGTATGCTTGGCGCTTTGCCGATTGAGCGCGACCCATTGTTCGGCCTCGTGCAGCAAGTAGAGGATTTCGTGCCGCTGCAAATGGCCGATGCCGGTCAGATCGCGGTGCGGAAACGCCTGCCGCCCAGCAGGAAAGCGGCCCGAAGGCGCGGAAAGATTGGTCGGTGCCATTAAAGCAATGCCCTTAGTCGAGCCTCATCCGCCGCTCAACCCATTCCAGCGGCGCTTTCCCGTGGAAGTTATAGGCCGGAGCACCTAGATAGCAGCCTATAGCGCAAAAGGGGCGAATGAATGAGCTTTGTCGGCAAGGTTTGGAAGATCCTCGTGGGGATTAAGGACGGGCTTGTCCTTTTGTTCATGCTGCTGTTTTTCGTTGCGCTGTTCGGCATCCTTTCGGCCCGCCCCAACCCCGGCGAGGTGCGCGATGGCGCGCTGCTGATCGACCTTGCGGGCGTGGTGGTTGAAGAAAAATCGGCGGTTGATCCGATCGCCGCATTGCTCTCCGGCTCCGCCCCGATCGAGGAATACCGCGCCCGCGATATCGTCCGCGCGCTCGATGCCGCTGCCACCGATGACCGGATCAAGGCGGTGGTGCTCGATCTCACCACTTTCCTCGGCGGCGGTCAGGTGCACCTGACGGAAGTCGGCGAAGCGATGGAGCGGGTGCGCAAGGCGAAAAAGCCGGTGCTGACCTATGCCCTTGGCTACGCCGATGATCACATGCTGCTGGCCGCGCACGCCAGCGAAGTGTGGCTCGATCCGCAAGGCCTCGCGGTGATTTCCGGCCCCGGCGGCAGCAATCTTTATTACGCCGGCCTGCTAGAAAAACTGAGCGTCAACGCCCGGGTCTACCGCGTCGGCGATTTCAAATCGGCGGTTGAGCCTTTTTCGCGCTCGTCGATGTCGGATGAAGCGCGCCAGAACGCTAGCGGCCTCTATGGCGCGCTGTGGGAAGAATGGCAGGCCAACGTCAAGAAAGCCCGTCCCAAGCTGGCACTCGCCCGCGTTACCGGTGATCCGGTCGGCTGGATCAACGCTGCGGGCGGCGATCTGTCAAAGGCGGCGGTGTCTGGCGGCCTCGTCGACAAGCTCGGCGACCGCGCTCAATTCGGAGCGCGCGTGGCGGCAATCGCGGGCGAAGATCCGTGGAGCAAAAAGCCCGGCGCCTTTGCCAATAGCGAGCTTGACGCGTTCCTCGCTGATGTCGGCAGTCCGAAACGCGGCAAGGCGATTGGCGTGGTCACCATCGCGGGCGAAATCGTCGATGGCGAAGCCGGGCCGGGCGTGGCGGGCGGAACCCGCATCGCCGACCTGCTCGACGAAGCATTGGACGACGATCTGGCCGCTTTGGTCGTGCGGGTCGATTCGCCCGGCGGCTCGGTCACCGCATCGGAAGAAATTCGCCGCGCGATTCAGCGCTACCGCGACCGCAAGATCCCGGTCGCCGTCTCGTTCGGCAATGTCGCGGCAAGCGGCGGATATTGGGTGGCAATGCCGGGTGAGCGGATTTTCGCGCAGCCCGAAACCATCACGGGTTCGATCGGCGTATTCGCAGTGGTGCCGACCTTTGAAAACAGCGCCGCGCGGCTCGGCGTGAATGCCGATGGGTTCCGCACCACGCCGCTTTCAGGCCAGCCCGATTTCGTCGCCGGTTTCTCGCCCGAGATGGACGCGATCCTGCAAGCCTCGATCGGGGGAACCTACACAGATTTCCTGGCGCTCGTATCCAAGGCGCGGCGGATGCCGACCGATAAGGTCGATGCCATCGCGGGCGGACGCGTGTGGGATGGCGGCACGGCGCGGCAATTGGGACTGGTCGATGAATTCGGCGGGCTGCCCGATGCCCTCGCATGGGCAGCGGCCAAGGCCGGGGCCAAGGACGGCGACTGGCACCCGGTGTTCCTCGGCGAAGATGCGCAGAACTACGATTCGCTGATCCGCCAGCTGGTGACCAGCAACACAGCGCGTGCGCCGATTTCGCAGGGCGGCGATATCTTCGCGCTGGCCTCGCGCCGCAATGGCAACCTTGCCGCGCAGCTTACCCGCGATGCACAGCGGTTGATGGGAACGCGCGGCATTCAGGCCTATTGCCTCGAATGTCCCGCCAGCGTCAGCACGCAGGCTGAAAGCGCAAGGATCGGTGGTGGGCAAGTCGGCGGGCTGGCCGATTGGCTGGCGTGGCTGACCGCGCCATAAGCCGATCAAGAAATCGAACGCGCCGCCAGCCGCAACGCTTGCCAAGCGCACCCGCCCACAGTAAAGGCGCCCCCCTGTCCGGGCCACACGGCCCACGGACGGGCGCGTAGCTCAGCGGTAGAGCACACCCTTCACACGGGTGGGGTCGCAGGTTCAATCCCTGCCGCGCCCACCATAAATCCCTTTGAAATATAGGGAATTTATGGATGGCCAGTTTCCTTCTTTGCAAGTTTTGACGCCGTTTCACCCCGAAAAGGGGCCGAAATCGGCCTTCGCTCGTACAAATCCCGTACAGCATCAGAGCTCCTTTCTCAGCTTGAGCCGCGTCTTGCGCTCGGCTTTCAACAATCCCCGTCGCAGGGCCTGATTGATCTTGATCTCAGCATCCTCGGCATGCGTGTAAGTGTTGCGCATCAGATTAAGGTCTGACCAACCGCCGAACGCGCCGGCGGCCTTCTCGTCCACTCTTTCGCGGACGTTCATTTCCTGACCGAAGCCATGTCGGCCCGCCGGATGGAACGGGATCTGTTCGATACCGGCATCTTCGCAGGCCTTGTTCCAGAGCTTTCGCGGTCCGCCACGGTCTGCATAGCCAAAGAGCCGCAGGTTTTCCGGTTTGCGCGGCCAGTCGCGAGGATAGACCTCTGGCAAGGCCGTTAGCTCGGCTAGAATTTCGTCGGGCACACGCAGCCATCGATCCCCATGACCTTTGGCGCCTGGAATGCAGATCATGCCCTTCGCCTTGTTGATGTGGTTGTGGGGATGCATTGAGACTGCCTGACTGATACGGGCACCAGTGACGAACATGAGCAGTGCCAGCGCGCCCAAGCGAGGAGATGCATGCTCCCGGAACTTGAGCAGCCATTCCCAGCTGCCCGGCGGATACTTCTTCCGTCCAGTGCTCTTGCGCTTGTTGTCCTGCGCGACCTTCTCTTTCTGGGTATAGCCCCTGACCCGAAAGGCGATGCCGCTTTCGCTGTCGTTAATGTTGTTGAGGACCGCCCTGACCGGCGTCACCACCTGACGAGTCCAGGTGTCTGTGGAGCAATTCGGATAGAGCTTCGGGCCTAGCTCACGGACCATCTTGGGGCTGATTTCGTGGATCGGGACCGAGCCGATTTCCACAGTGATTGGAACCAGGTAGGCGGCTTCCTTGGGCTTGGCGTCGTACCTCAGGACTGCATCGGCAAAGGTGATAGCCTTTTCTTCCGGATCCTCACCTAGAAGGTGGATGCGGATGGCGGCTTGCTCTTCCTTCCGGCACCAGTCCCACGCGCCTTGTTCCTCAGATGCGCCAGTGCTGCATCGGTAGTATTCGGTGATCGGCGCGCCGTTGTATTCGACCCGGCCGCGCGCCCACCAGACCGCGCCGCGGGGATAAGGCTCGAGGGGCATATCTTCTTGCTTTCGATGATGAAGTCAATTTGCTCAGGAGTAATGAGCGTGACCCGGCCCAATTTGTGGCAAGCACCAAACTGTTTCGCCAACTCCCGCAAGGTTCGCGGCGAGAGCATGATTCCTTTCTCCGCTAGCAGTTCGGACCAACATTCGGGGGTCTTGAACCGGTCGAGGATGGGAGTGAGGTTGGTCACAGCAAAAGTCCCCTCGATTTGGGGGTAGGCTGCGAACCAAATTCAAGATCTGGCTCAACCATATTGGCCTGAACGAACTCATCCACGGCGTTGGCTGGAAGAAGGAGCAAGCCATCAAGTTTCACATGGCGAAGCCGACGTGCTGCCACGAGGCGGCGGATCCGGCCCTCCGGCCAGCCAGAATGCCGCGCGATTTCTCGGATGGTCATCATTTGCATATCAGCAAATCCTCCGTATTCTGCGTGTTCATCCGCCAATGGCGACTCATTATGCAGATACGACAATAATATGCATTTCGTGATAATCCACAAGCCATTTCGTATATGACAACGATCGGACAACGATTCTTCGATGTGCGCCGTGCCAAGAAAGCGACGCAAATCGAGTTTGCCAGTAAGTTAGGACTCTCACAGTCGGCTCTCGTCGCTTATGAACGAGGTGACCGCGACCCACCCGCTGCTTCCATTGCAAAGATCTGCCAAGAGTACCGAGTTGATCCTACTTGGCTACTGTCCGGCACAGGCATCATGTTCCGCGACAACCTGCTGCAGATGTTCGAGCAGGCGATCCGCCTCGCGAAGGATTTCAACCTCAGGTATGAGGTAAACCCGACCAGCGAGAACGAAATCAACCTCGCGAAATTGTTCTTCCAATACCTGATGGAAAACGGCACAATTTCGGACGATATGGCAGACGTGCTGACCAGAAGGATGGCAGCCAATGAATGACAATGATGCGTTTGGCACTGCAGAACGAAGCCTGCATTCCTTCTTCGCCGATCGATACCCTGATCGCGCCGCCGCCCAACGGACCATAGTTCGCCAATCCATCCTGCAGAAAGCGCGACGCGAACATTTGAGACTTGTTTTGCAAAGCTATATGTCTTTGATGAAATGGCTAAAGCCCATCACACTGGCTCTGGTTTTTTTCGCATCGACAGCGTATTTCCTACGAGTGTCGTCGCTAGGCTCATCAGCGGCCCTGCCAGAGCCGCATGAAGCCATGATTTTCTTCCTGTTCTGCATCCTTCTCACTCTTGAGAAAATGATCGGGCGGCCAGTCTTGCGTGGATATGCATGGAACTGGCGGGAAGGCTGGCGACTGGAGCTAAGTCCAGCGTTTAAGCGGATGTACCGCGCGAGCCATACCTCAATACAACATCGCCGAAGAGCAGGAACGCGCTGAGCGTTTACAGCGAAGTGGCTTGTGACGAGGCTGGACTATCGGCGCAAAATTTGAGCCAGCTCATAGTATACGAATGGGTCGGCCACATGCGGCCCATAAGATTGACGTTTTCGACCTAGCAGGCCATATATGGCCGATGTCTCTCACCCTTAATGACCAGATGACGGACCTCGGCAAGCGGATCAAAGTCCGCCGCCTGGTCCTCGATCTTACGCAGCAAGCTGCGGCTGCCAAAGCAGGCGTCGCCCACCGAACGTGGCGACGGATGGAAGCTGAAGGCGCTGCTTCCATCGAGGACCTTGTTCGCGCGGCCATTGCTTTGCGATGCGATGAGGGCATTGCCGCCCTGTTCCCAGAGATGGCGGCAAACAGCATGGATGAACTGCTTGCGCAGCAACGTAAGGCAACCAAGCCTCAGCGGCAGCGCGCTACGGGGACAAGACCGTGAAGCTTGCTTCGGGAATGCCCTTGGCAATGGGGTTACTCACCGATCAGAATTCACCGGCGCGTTCGGTCGGCAGGCTCGCGATGGCTGCTGGACTGGCGCAGCTCGAATGGTCGGCAGACGTCATTGCACAGGACCTCTCAATCTCTCCCTTGCGCTACCCCGCCGAGCCCGGCCTGCACCCTGCGCGCAGTCGGACATTCGATGGACTTCACGGTTTCCTGTCGGACTGCCTGCCCGATGCCTGGGGGATGCTATTATTGAAACGTCGGGTCCAGCAGTTGGGCCACCGTTTCGAAGCTCTCGATGCAGTCGACCGACTCGCCTTGGTTGGTATGAAAGGCCGCGGCGCCCTAGTCTTCCAGCCTGAAACACTCACGGGCGAGCCAGATGGCAGCATCGATCTTGACCTTCTGGCCGATGAAGCCCGCCATGTGCTGCTAGGCGAGGAGTCCGAATTGGATGATCTACTTGCGCGCCTCGGTGGCGGTTCTGGCGGCGCGCGGCCGAAAGTCCACGTGGCGATCGGCGCAGACGGCAGCCTGTCCGCCGGAGACGAACTGGCTATCACGGAAGCAGGAAACGCCAGTGAGGAATGGATCGTCAAGTTTGCAGCGACCAATGATCCCGCTGATATCGGGCCGTTGGAGGAGGCCTATGCGAGAATGGCCCGCGCCGCGCATATCGACATGGCTGAAACGCGATTGATCCCTTCGGCGACCGGGCCGGGTCATTTCGCGACCAAACGTTTCGACCGACCTGCGCCGGGCAAGCGGCTGCACATGGTCAGCCTCGGTGGAGCGCTCGAAGCATCACCGCTTATGCCGAGCGTTGACTATGATGGATTCCTCAAGGCGACATTGGCCATTAGCCATAGCATGGCAGACGTGGAACAGGCCTTCCGCCGCATGGTCTTCAACGTGCTGGCGCGAAATCGCGACGATCATGTCCGCCAACATGCCTACCTCATGGATGCTAGTGGCAATTGGCGGCTTGCACCCGCTTTCGACCTCACGTTCTCGAATGGACCTGGCGGCGAGCATTACATGGCCGTTCTGGGCGAAGGCCGCAATATCACGCGCGAGCATGTCGAGAAGCTTGGGAAGACCCACGGGATCCCCGTCAAGCGTGTTATCGCTGCCATCAACGATGTTTGCGCGGCCCTCGCGGATTGGCCGTCGTACGCGCGTGACGCGGGGGTCGGTGTGTCCATGGACACGGTGTCAGAAGGTCTGGATTCAGTGGCCCGCATTTTTGGCTGAACGAGATTTCGATCACTAGCTGTGGCTGAATTCAGCATTCTCGCTGACCCCAAGCCCGGCACTCTTCATCGAGCCGGGCTCAGCCGAGATCGCAAACCTTCGGGTAGCAGGCTTTTATGTATCACAACATTATCCGCTTGCCATCCGGATAATGTTGTGAGATATGCCTCTCAGCAAATGATGAGGCACACACCATGAGTCACCTAGAAGGTAATGTTACGCGGCACATGGATGCACGCATGAACCAGCGAGGCATCCCTGGCGCGCTGGTAGACTTGGTCCTTTCTCACGGGCGCTGGGATGGCGATGCCTGTAAGCTCGACCGCAAGGACCTCTGCAAGCTCAAGGACGAAGTTGAAACGCTGCGATCGACGGTGATCAAGGCAATCGACAAGGGTGGGCTTGCGGTCGTCGAGGCGGGCGGCACGTTGGTCACTGCCTATGCCCGTCCCAAGGGTCGGAGCAGCCGCAAGTGAGCCTAGTTGCCAAACTCGCCCATTCGTTGTCGACCCAAATGGGTGTTCGCAGCATCGAAGCGATGCCGACCGCTCTTGCTGTGATCATTTCGGTCGCCAAGGGGATTGACGCCTCGAACCCGGCAGACATGTTCTCGGCGCTCGCAGAGACGCTGGAGCCTACTGACGAAGCGGATGCATTGACCCGCGTTCGCGACTGGCTTGAAGACAATGAACTCTCGGCAGTGCAATGCAAAGGCATTCAGGGCCATCTCCCAGTCCACGTTCCCGCCGACCTTGACTGGTCAGCAGAACTGGAAGCGCTCATCGACGAGGCTCGCTACCGTGAGCCCTTCATTTCGATCAGTCCTCGCATTGGCGCTGCAATAGGCAATTCTCTCAATATTCCGGCCACGGAGACAGTTGCCTGCCTGTTTTCTGGCAGCGCCACAATTGCATGGGGCTTAGCACTCGCTAGGCCGGTCACCCTTCATGTGACCAATTGGCAGACCGAGATCATTATGGCGCTGCTGGCCCATGCTGATGGCCGTCCACTGCGTGTAGATCGCAGAAATCCGATCGAAAGCGTCCCGTTCGATGATGGATCATTTGCGTTTAGCGATAGCCATGCCCCCCAACACGGTGCCTACGATCACCTGATTTCCGTTCCTCCGCTCGGGTACCGAATGAAAGAAGGTAAAGCGGCGGGCATGCTGTTCGAGGCGTGGCAAGTCGAGCAACTGGCACCCCGCGCGCGGAAGAGCTTCGCTGCTGTTGTTACGGATGGACTGCTGTTCCGAGAAAGCCGGAACGAAGTCGCATTTCGTGAACAACTCTGCACAATGGGCGGCCTCACTGTCACCAGCTTGCCGCCCGGCATTTTTGGTCGCGCTAGCGGCGTGCAAGTCGACTTGCTGAGGATTGACCAGCAGGATAGCCCTGACGCGGCTTTCATTGACGGCCGGCGCATGGAGCGGATCAGCCGTAGCGGTCGTGAGCAGGAAGAGCTCATCGTCAAGCAGTTCGAGAACCTTGGCTCGGCTCCGTCGCGTACCGTCGGCATCGAGGAACTGGCTGGCTCAAACTTCAATTTGCTGCCGAGCCGCTACATCGTCAGCGACGAACAAGCTCGCATGGACGAGTCTTTATCGACCCGGCACACTGTCCGGCTTGGCGATATCGCCAAGATTCTGCGCCCCCGCGCACCGCAGCCCGTTCGTAGCGATCCTGCGGACGACGATGTAATTGCTCTCGAAATCGCTGTTTCCGACATTTTTGACGGCCAGGTCGCGGTTCCATCGAAGGAACTTCGCTTTCCGGCCAGGGAGCAGATCAGCCTCATCAAAGTGCGCGCGCATCTGGATGATATACTCATCAGCGTGAAAGGCAATGTCGGGGCCGTGGGCATCGTCGGCTTTGACGCGATCCTGGATGAGCTACTTGAAACTCCACAGATTGTTGTATCCCAAAGCCTGGCGATCATCAGGTTGGATCTGGGCTCGCCCTTGCTCTCGCCGCGTGTTCTTGCGGGAATTCTGTCATCCCCGCAAATGCGGTCAAAGCTTCAGGCCCTCGCCGGCGGCACGACCGTACCCAGTCTGCCAATCAGCGCCCTTCAGGATCTTCTCATTCCCATCCCTGACGCGGAGGAAGCCGCTGATATAGAAGGAAGACTGGAAGAACTCGACGCAATGCAAGAAGATATCCAAGAAAGAATCAGCAACCGACGCATCATGCAGGATGCGCTTTGGCGGGAATTCTGGAACATGCCTGCCGGGCAGGAATCCGAATGAGCAATCAATTCAAAAGCGAAAGCGCAAAATCCGTGGCCAGTGATCCCAAAGTCATCGAAACCAGCCTGTTTAAGATGGCGGACCAGCTCCGTGCGAATTCGGGGCTAAAGCCGTCGGAATACAGCCGCCCTGTGCTGGGTCTGTTGTTCCTGCGCTATGCCGAAGGGCAGTTCGCGCGGGTGGAGAAGACGCTGGCGCCCAAACCCGGATCGCGCATCAAACCCGGGCCGGATGACTATAAGGAACGCGGGGTGATCTACCTCTCGCCCGAGGCGCGCTTTGCCTATCTTCTCGCCCTGCCGGAAGATGCCGATCTGGGCCGCGCGCTCAACAATGCAATGAAGGATATAGAGCGCGACAATGCCGAGCTCGAGGACGTTCTGCCCAAGAATTTCAACGAAATCCCCAAGGACACGCTGATCGAGCTCATCCGCCTGCTCCAGCCTATCGAGATCGACGGAGACGCTTTCGGCCATGTCTACGAATACTTTATGGGCGAGTTTGCCAAGCAGGAAATGCAGAAGGGCGGCGAGTTCTACACGCCTAGCTCGATCGTCCGGCTGATCGTCGAGATCATGGAACCATTCCACGGCCGCATCCTCGATCCGGCCTGCGGATCGGCGGGCATGTTCGTCCATTCGGCAGACTTCGTGAAGCGCCACCAGCGCGCGCCGGACAAGGAAATCAGCCTGTTCGGCATGGAAAAGACCAAGGAGACGATCCGGCTCGCCAAGATGAACCTCGCGGTCCACGGCCTGTCCGGCACCATTGCCGATACCAACAGCTATTATGACGATGCGCCCGAAGCGTTCAAAGGCGTGCCGATGGTCGGCGGCTTCGATTTCGTCATGGCCAACCCGCCCTTCAACGTTTCAGGGATCGACAAGGCCAAGCTGAAGACGGTGACGGCAAGCGGGACCGAGCTGGTCAAGCCACGTTTCCCCTTCGGTCTGCCCAGCACCGACAACGGCAACTATATCTGGATCAGCCAGTTCTATTCGGCGCTGAACGAAAATGGCCGCGCCGGGTTCGTCATGGCCAACAGCGCGGGCGATGCGCGCGGCAGCGAGGCGGAGATCAGGCGCAAGCTGATCGAAAGCGGCGCGGTGGACGTGATCGTTTCAGTCGGCACCAATTTCTTCCTGACGGTGACGCTGCCCTGCACTTTGTGGTTCTTTGATCGCGCGAAGCCGCGCACGAGCCGTGCTAATGAGGTGCTGTTCATCGACGCGCGCAACATCTTCAATCAGGTCGACCGCGCGCACCGCGATTTCCGCGAGGATCACGTCGAGTTCCTCGCCAACATTGTCCGCCTGTGGCGCGGCAATGAGCCGGAACTGGCCTTCGGGTCCGAGGTACTGCTGCGCGAACGGTTGGACGGGCTGGATGCCTACCGCGATGTTCCCGGCCTATGCCGCGTCGCCACCTGCGACGAGATCGCGGCGCAGGGCTGGTCGCTCAATCCGGGCCGCTATGTCGGCGTGGCTGAGGGCACGACGGACACCGGTGATTTCAAGGAAAACCTGGAAGCCTTGCAGGAGGAACTGGAACGGCTGAACGGCGAGGCGGCGGAGTTGCAGGGGCGGATTGCGCTGAATGTGGCGGAGTTGTTAGCGTGAGTTGGCGCACTCAAACGCTCGGTCAAATCGCCGACGCATGTGGAGGAGAAATACGGACGGGACCTTTCGGCGCGCAGTTGCACGAAGAAGACTACTCAGACGATGGGATACCAGTCGTGATGCCTAAAGACATCGTGCTGGGCAGAGTGACTGAGAGCACGATAGCTCGGGTTGATATTTCACATGTCGAACGGCTTGCGCAGCATAAGCTCCGTGAAGGTGACATCGTGTATGGTCGGCGCGGCGATATTGGCAGGCGTGGCCTAGTGTCTGCGCGCGAAGCTGGCTGGCTGTGCGGCACGGGTTGCTTGCGCATCAGTTTGGGGAAGAAGATCATCGATCCCGCTTACCTCTACTACTATTTGGGGGAAGCTCGTGTCGTCGCGGGCATTGCACAACAAGCCGTCGGTGCAACGATGCCCAACCTCAACACCTCGATCCTTCGAGGCATTGAGATTAGATTTCCTGACCTACTGATCCAACGCCGCATCGCCGACATCCTAGCCGCCTATGACGACCTGATCGAAAACAATACGCGGCGCATCGCCATCCTCGAAGACATGGCTCGCCGCCTGTTCGAAGAGTGGTTTGGTCGTGACGCCGATCATGGAATGCCTGACCCTGTGCGCATCGATGCGCTGATCGATTTCGACCCAAAGACCAAGGTGGCCAAGGAGGGACTGAAGCCCTTTCTCCCGATGCCCTGTGTTCCCACCAACTCGATGGTAGTGTCGCAATGGGAAGAACGTGAAGGCAATGCTGGGTCGAAGTTCTTGAATGGTGACACGCTCTTGGCCAGAATTACGCCGTGCCTCGAAAACGGGAAGACGGCATTCGTCGACTTCCTTCCGGACGGCACAGCGGGATTCGGCTCAACGGAGTTCATAGTCATGCGCGGGCGTGTGGTGCCGCCAGAGTTTGTCTATTGTCTCGCGCGCTCGGACGCCTTCCGGAAGCACGCGATCAAAAGCATGAGTGGAGCAACAGGACGGCAACGCGTTAGTAGCGCAGCAGTCGCGCAGTTCGAGATTGCATCACCGCAGCCCAAACAACTCGAGAAGTTTGGCCAAGCTGCAAAGCCGATGTTTTCAATGATCAGGTCGTTGGCGGACGCCAACACCAACCTTCGCACCACCCGAGACCTTCTCCTGCCCAAGCTGATCTCAGGCGAAATCGAGGTCCGCGCGCCTAAGGAAGAGCTGGAGGCCGCTGCCGCATGACGCCGCCTACCGGCCCTGACGAGCCCGGACGCTATTCCACTCGCGAGGAGTCGTTGGGCCGCGTATTGTCCGCGTTCGGCGAGGGCCAGATGGTCGAAGACCCCGCCGTCGCCCGGTTGGTCGAACTGGGCTGGCGGCACGAAAATCTCTACACCGAAAATCCGCTGGCGCTCGCGCCCGACCCGCGCACCGGGCGCAGCAGTTTTCGCCAGGCGATGTTGCCCGGCCCGCTGCGTGCTGCGATCGAGCGGCTGAACGATGATCTTGACGCCGATGCTGTCGGCGCGGCCATCGATGAATTGATGCGCAATCGGGCAGACATGAACCCGGTTGCTGCCAATCGCGAGGTCATGAGCCTGCTGCGCGACGGCGTGGAGGTGCGCACGACCCTTCCCGATGGGACCAGCGAAACTCGCATCGCCCGCGTGATCGACTGGCGCAATCCCAAGGCCAACGACCTGCTGATTGCCCAGCAATTCTGGATTGCCAGCGAAATCCATAAGCGCCGCGCTGACTTGATCGGTTTCGTCAATGGTGTGCCGCTTCTGTTCATTGAGCTGAAGGCCAGCCACCGCAGCGCGCAGGCCGCCTATGACCAGAACCTGCGTGATTATCGCGATGCCGTGCCGCACATCTTCTGGGGCAACGCCCTGGTGCTGCTCTCAAATGGCGATGATGCCCGCATCGGCGCGCCGTTCGCCGCGTGGGGCCATTTCAAGGAATGGAAGCGCATCGACGACGAGGGTGCGAAAGGTGTCGTCAGCCTTGATACCGCACTGACAGCTGCCTGCTCGCCCGAGCGGCTGCTCGATATTGCCGAGAATTTCGTGGTGTTCGAGGAAACCCGCGATGGCTTGATCAAAAAGATTGCGCAGAATCACCAGTATCTCGGCGTGAACAAGGCTGTGGCCGAGATCGGCAAGGTCGGCGGCAAGCTTGGCGTGTTCTGGCACACGCAAGGATCGGGCAAGTCGCTCTCGATGCTGGCATTTACGCAGAAGGTACTGCGCACAAGGCCGGGTGGATGGACCTTCCTGATCGTCACAGACCGGCAGGAACTGGACGAACAGATCGCCGAATTCTTCCAGGCCTGCGGCGCATTCTCGCTTCCGCTGCCGCAAGTGCAAGCGCAGAGCCGCGCACATCTGCGCGATCTGCTCTCCGGCAACGCCCGCTTCGTCTTCACCCTGATCCACAAGTTCGGGACCGAGATGGGTGAGACCTATCCTGAGCTTTCGCAGCGCGACAACATCATCGTCGTGACCGATGAAGCGCACCGCAGCCAGTATGACGTGCTTGCGTCGAATATGCGCCGCGCGCTGCCCAATGCCGCCTTCATCGGCTTCACCGGTACGCCGTTGATGGCAGGCGAGGAAAAGACCCGCGAGGTCTTCGGCGATTACATCTCGGTCTACAATTTCAGTCAGTCGGTCGAAGATGGGGCGACGGTCCCGCTCTATTACGAAAACCGCATCCCCGAACTGCAACTGGCCTCTGGCGATATCGACGAGGCCGTCGATGCAATAATCGCCGAAGCTGACCTTGATGATGATGACAACCGTGCGCTTGAGCGAAAGCTGGCGCGCCAATACAGCCTGATCAAGCGCGAGGACCGGCTAGACCGGATCGCGGATGACGTTGTCCGCCATTTCATGGGGCGTGGCTATCGTGGCAAGGCGATGTTCATTGCCATCGACAAGGAAACCGCCGTGCGGATGCATGGCAAGGTCCGTGTCGCCTGGGACGCGGCGCTGGCCGAGAAAGGCAAAGCGATCCAGTCGCTTTCTGGCGAAGCGCGCGAGGCTGCGCAGGCGGAGCTGAAGTGGCTCCACGAAACCGACATGGCCGTAGTGGTCAGCCAAGGGCAAAACGAGATCGCCGACATGGCCGCCAAGGGCCTCGACATCCGCCCGCATCGCGAACGGATGGTACGGGAGGACCTCGACGAGAAGTTCAAGGCCCCTGCTGATCCGCTGCGGTTGGTCTTTGTTTGCGCGATGTGGATTACCGGTTTCGACGTGCCGACCTGCTCGACCGTCTATCTCGACAAGCCGATGAAGAACCACACGCTGATGCAGACCATCGCCCGCGCCAACCGGACGGCGCCGGGCAAGTCAGCTGGCCTTATCGTGGACTATGTCGGCGTGTTCCGGAACCTGCAGAAGGCGCTGGCGATCTATGCTCAGCCATCCACGGACGGCTCCGAGCCGATCGAAGACAAAGCGGCACTTGTTGGACGATTGAAAGCAGCCGTGGACGAGGCAATGGAATTTTGCCGTCGTCGTGCGATCGATCCAACACGGATTGTAAGCGCCAAGGGATTTGAGCGGATTGCCCGGCTTGCCGAGGCAGTTGAAGCCGTCATGGGCACTGATCAGGAGCAGCAGGCATTTCTGCGCCATGCCGGCAATGTGTGGACGCTGTTTAAGGCTGTTCTCCCCGATCCGGCAGCCGATCAATGGCGCGTTGAAGCTGCCGTGCTTCACGTCATGGCCGAAAAAGTCCGCGCTTTGCGAGAGGACCCGGAAAGGAAGGCTCGGGTCCAGCGCGTCGCCGATGAGATTGAAGCATTGCTGGATGAGGCCATTCTCGGAATCGAGATCAATGCACCTGTCCGCTCCGGCGACGACATGGAAGGGCTTTTCGATCTATCTCGGATCGACTTTGATAAGCTGCGCGAGCGTTTCGCGCAGGGTCAGAAGCGGACCCAAACGCAGAAACTGCGCACCGCCATCGAGCGCAAGCTTGAGGAGCTTGCCGCACAGAACCCGACGCGATCATCGCTAGTCGAACGGTTTCAGGAGCTGATTGCCGAATACAACGCCGGGAGCCTGAACGTGGAGCGCTTGTTCGACGCCCTTATGGCGTTCATCCGCGACCTTGACGAAGAAGATGGCCGGGCGATCCGGGAGGGCCTTTCTGAGGAAGAACTGGCGATCGTCGACATCCTCACCAAGCCAGAACCCGAACTGAGCGCGGACGAGCTGGCCTTGGTCAAACAGGTCGCCAAAGCGATGTTGGAGACCTTGAAGCGCGAGAAGCTGGTCCTTGACTGGCGTCTTAAGGAGCGCGCCAAGGCAGCCGTGCGGAGCGCCATTCAGCAATCGTTGGATGCCCTTCCTCCCGCCTATGACGATGTGATTTGGCAGGGTAAGGTCGCCCAGACCTACGAATGGATATATGATCACTATGAGGGCAATTCATCAGTGAACTAAAACTGCCGACAATACATCTGACGCAATGCTGAGCTATGTTTCACGGGGTCGGACAAAGTGTCGACAGCAGATCGCGATCTTCGAGCTGCCATTCGCATACATCGCCACAACCTGGACATTGCTGACTGCGGACTGCGATTTTGGAGACCCGTAAACGCTTGGGCCAGCATGCTGTATAGTCAGCCGGGTCTACCCATCTGTCTGCAAGTCCACATGTGCATCTGTGAACAATGATGGCCCCCTCTTGTGCCGCCTCGCTAGCGAGCATCGAGGAACGCCGGTAGTCGAGCCAGGTAGTCAGTTCATCGACATCCATCACCCGGCCTATGTCCGGGCTGGTGTTCGCCAGCTCATACCCGGCGCGCATCAGGCGCTGCCCCCACCGCAATTCGGCCATCAGGCTTTGGCTGCGCGTCTGGGCTGTCTCGAGAATGGCAAGCCGCGGCAATCTGCCCATCGCGAACAAACCAGCGATGTGCCGATGGACCATTTGGGAGTCCGGGTTGAGTTTCTGCGGCTTGCGGAAATGCCGACGGAGACGATTCTCGATTTCGCAGCTCTGCCCGACATAGAACGGGATGCCGTTGAACGGACCCTCTTCAAACTGGACGCTGGGTTCACCAGGATCGAGAAGAGCATAGACGACGTAGGGCGCGCTCTCCACCTCGTACCGCGCCTGGCGCTGCAGGGCCTTGAGGCGCTTTTCGATATCGATGGGATAGAGAGGCATGTCGATCTCCTTTGCTGGGTTCGACACCCCCCTCCCTCTCCACTTTCGCATTGCCCGGCGTCCACCATAGGCTTGGCATCGATTGGATATCGGATCGGGCGCTGCTGCCAAGCTCGGCGATCGGCCCGGTCTATGTGTATCCTCAGGCCGGTCGGTAGCGTCCATTGCGGCGCGCACCCGTGAAGCGAACCAAGTCCATGGCGCAGAGCCCCGCGATGTCCCTTCGCGCGGTTTTCGCACTGACCTTCCAGTGGCCACAAATGTCCGCCGCGCGGCACCGATGGCCCGCTGCGACTCGGCCGAGAAACCAGCGCTGCCGCTCGTTCAGCTCGGCAGTTATTGGGTCATTTATAGGGTCAGTTTTAGGGTCATTTATAAGGTCATTCTGACGCCGATCCTGCCGTGGCGGCTGCGTATCGGACGTTTTTGATGATCGGCGAGCAGCTTGTAGGTCTGCTCCCTGGCGATCATGACCCGCCCCTTGCGAGCTTTCGATAAGCCCGATCACAAATGCCCTGATGACCGGTGAGCTGGTCAAAAGGCGCAGAAAGAAGACAGTATCAGGGCCGTGCTGACCTGAGAGCCAGTGCTTGACAGTCCGCTCGCTGGCATCCGTCAGCTTCATCACCTGCTTGACAGCACGGTGCGTTCCGCCGTGCTCGCGCTCTAATAACTGGGCGATGGTTTCGGCATAGACCTGTCGTCCTGCCAAGACTCCTTCCCACTTCGGCAACTTCCTGCCCTTTTTCGGCAACATCTTCCGCTCCTCTCCGACCTACACTGGTGGAAGTGCGGGAATGGCGGAGTGTCCGTGGTTCGCGCTGCAGCGGTTGGTCGCCCGGACCACGGCAGCATGGTCATCGAAAGGGCGGAAATTGCAGGACTGGGGCTACGAAGACAGCGATGGCAGGGAACAAGCGCCGCGGCTCGTGCGCGCGGCCGAATATGTTCGCATGTCGACTGACCACCAGAAATACTCGACCGAGAACCAGGCCGATGCGATCCGGCACTATGCCGCCGCGCGCGGGATCGAGATCGTGCGGACCTATGCCGATGCGGGCAAGAGCGGGCTCAAGATCGAAGGCCGCGACGCACTCAAGCAACTGATCGACGACGTCCAGACCGGTGTCGCCGATTACACAATGGTCCTGGTCTACGACATCAGCCGCTGGGGCCGGTTCCAGGACGCCGACGAAAGCGCCTACTACGAGTACATCTGCAAGCGCGCTGGGATCGCGGTTCAGTATTGCGCGGAGCAATTTGAGAATGACGGGAGCCCGGTTTCGACCATCGTGAAGGGCGTCAAGCGTGCGATGGCCGGGGAGTACAGCCGGGAACTGTCGACCAAGGTCTTTGCAGGCCAAGGGCGCCTGATCGAGAAGGGCTACCGCCAAGGCGGACCTGCCGGGTTCGGGCTTCGCCGGACCCTGATCGACGAAACGGGCACAACAAAGGGTGTGCTCACACGAGGCGAGCACAAGAGTATCCAGACCGACCGCGTGATTTTGACGCCGGGCCCGGAAGCGGAAATCGCGGTTGTTCGCAGCGTCTATGCAGCCTTCGTGCATGACGGGCTGAGCGAGCGCGAGATTGCCGATGACCTCAACGACCGCGGCATTGTCACCGATCTGGGCAGGCCATGGACGCGTGGCACGGTCCATCAGCTCCTCATCAACGGCAAGTATGTCGGCGACAACGTGTGGAACCGGCAGTCGTTCAAGCTGAAGAAGAAGCGGGTCCGCAACGATCCTGAAATGTGGATTCGTAGCCCCGGTGCCTTTGTGGCGATCGTCGAACGCGACCTGTTCGATGCTGCACAGGCGCTCATCGGCGCGCGGTCCTTCAGGCTGTCAGATGCTGAAATGATCGACGCGCTGCGCACGGTCTACGAAAGCAAGGGCCTGCTCTCGGGGATCATCATCGACGAATGTGAGGGCCTGCCCTCCAGCAGCGCCTATTCGTCGCGGTTTGGCAGCTTGCTGCGGGCCTACAGCTTGGTCGGCTATTCGCCGGATCGCGACTATCGCTACCTCGCTGTCAATCGTGCACTACGCCGGCTACACCCGGACATTCTTCGCGAGGTCCTCGAAGGCCTGAAGGCCCAGGGCAGTGAAGCATGGCAGGATCTGGAGACGGACCGGGTCATCGTGAACGATGAGTTCAGCCTGTCTGTCGTCATCGTCCGCTGCACGCCCACGCCAACGGGCCTGCTGCGCTGGAAGATCCGCTTCGACACCTCCAAGATGCCGGACATCACCCTCGTGGTCCGCATGGACGCCAGCAACCGTCAGCCGTTCGACTACTACCTCTTCCCGAGGCTCGATGTTGCGGCCGAACGTGTGCGGCTCGCCGAAGACAACGAACTGCTGCTTGATGCGTACCGCTTCGACGCCCTCGACTTTTTCTACGAGATCGCCGCGCCCGTCAAAGTTGCGGAGGCTGCCTGATGACCGTCACCCGCCCCCAGACCATCGAGATGATCCCGATTTCGCGGATCACCGTGCTCAACCCACGGGCGCGCAACAAGCGTCAGCACCGCGAGATCGTCAACAATATCGAGACCATCGGCCTCAAGCGTCCGATCACGGTCAGCAAGCATGATGGTCCGGGCGGCACGCGCTACGATCTGGTCTGCGGCGAAGGGCGGCTCGAGGCGTTTCAGATGCTCGGCCAGACCGAGATACCGGCGGTGGTGATCGAAGCCAGCGAGAGCGAATGCCTCGTCATGAGCCTGGTAGAGAACATTGCCCGCCGGGTTCAGCGCCCGATCGACGTCATGAACGAGATCGGGGCACTGAGGAAACGCGGTTACACCGAAGCCGAGATCTCCCGCAAAATCGGCATCACCAGTGGGTGGGTCAGCATGATCGTGACCCTGCTCGAACGCGGCGAGGAAAGGCTGCTGTCAGCGGTCGAGACTGGGCTGATCCCCATCAGCCTTGCCATGGAAATCTCGCGCGCCGAAAGCGAAGAGGCGCAAAACCTACTTCTTGATGCCTATGAGACCGGCAAGCTGCGAGGCAAGAAGCTGGCATCGGTTCGCAGACTTCTTGATCTCCGCATGCGCGGACGCAGCAAGTCTATGACGTCAGGAAAGTTTGGAAGGAAAGGTACCAATCGCAAGCTGACGGCCGGCGACCTGATGCAGGTCTATCAGCGCGAGGCGGAAAAGCAGCGTCTGCTCGTGAAGAAATCTGATTTCACGCAGACCCGCCTTCTGTTCATCGTCGAGGCAATCAAGGATTTGCTCACGGACGACGGGTTTCTAACCCTGCTGAGGGCGGAAGGGCTCGAAACGATGCCTCGGGCGCTCGCCATGCGGATCGCGGGAGAAATCGATGACTGAGTGGCCATCGGCAGAACGGCTGCCCGCAGATCCCGGCGCCGACAATCGTGTCCGGCTAGGCTTCGAGCGGCAGTCTGTGACATTGCGCATCGATCAGATCGTGCCCCTGAAATCATTGCGGGAGGGCGTGCGGGAGAGCCGCAAATATGCACAGATCGTGAGTTCGATCAAAGCCATCGGGTTGGTCGAAGCCCCTGCCGTCGTCCCCAATCCGAAGAATGAAGAGCAGTACTTCTTGCTCGATGGCCATTTGCGCATCGAGGTGCTCAAGCAGCTCGGTGTCGAAACGGTCGAATGCCTCGTCGCCAATGATGACGAGACCTACACCTACAACAAACGCGTCAATCGCCTACCCCCGGTGCAAGAGCATCGCATGATCGTTCGAGCCATTGAGCGCGGCGTCACCGAAGCTGTGATCGCTGACGCGCTCGGCCTGGAGGTAGGTTCGATCCGCGCGCGTTTCCGCCTGCTCGACGGTATCTGCGACGAGACGGCGGACATGCTCAAGGACACCAATTGTTCGATGCGGGTGTTCGACATGCTGCGCCGAATGTCGCCGATGCGCCAGATTGAGGCTGCGGACCTGATGATCGGGCAGAACAATTATTCGCTGATCTTCGCACGCGCGCTCCTCGCGGCCACGCCGGAGGATCAGCTGGCAGCGCCAGCGAAGAAGGCGCGAAAGAACGATCTAGCAGGTCCGACCAGCCAGCAGATTTCCCGGATGGAGCGGGAGCTTGCCACTCTCCAGACGCAGGTGAAATCAGTCGAGGACAGCTACGGCATCGACAATCTCCACCTGACCTTCGCGCGCGGCTATGTCGCGAAGCTGCTCAGCAACGCCCGGGTCGTTCGCTGGCTGTCGAACCATCGACAGGAATATCTGTCTGAGTTTCAGCGGATTGCGGAGATCGAGACGATCGGGTCAATGACTGCGCCTTCACCGCAGGAGTGAGATGATTGAGACCTGCCATCGGCTTCCCTGCCGATCAATGACCGCAATGGCCTCGATCGCCGGCGTCGCCTTCTCGAGCGCGTCCAGATAGTCAGCCCAAGCCGTAGGCCACGTGAAGTGTCTGTTCATCGCCGTGCCGGGTGCGTGGATATGCGCTCCCAACGGCGCCATTCCGATCCGCGATTCAATTCCGTGCCAGAAGCCAACCGAACCTCTCCAGTCGTTCGCGGGCCCATTCCGTCGCAAGTGTCGTTGACACGACTCTGTAACCGGCCATATTTGCCCGGTAAAGGAGGGACGCTTATGTTTGCCTACAGCCCAGAGAAGTTCGCCACGCTCTACGCCTCGGATCTGGGCCAGCGCATCTGGAAGTTCCTGACCCAGCCCGAGGTCGTTGCGCGACTGGAGACAGCCTCCGAACTCAGTAAACCGGCGGTCGAGGGCATAGAGGAGCAGCTGCTCGAAGCGTTTCGCGAGGAGATCCTCGCCGACCGCGTCAAGCAGATGGTGGGCCATATGGTCCGCCAGATCCTGGAGCAGCGCGACTGGGTGCTCGACCAGACCGACGTGAAGGTCCAGTCGGTGCCGTTCAACAAAGCCGCTCGCTACAGGCGGCCCGACTGGATCACCTTCCACGCCTTTCGCAACACCAGCGACCCGCGCGACGTGGCGCTGACCGATCGCCGCCAGAACCCGGCTTTGCCGACCGACGCCCGCTGGTCCTATTACGCGACCTTCGCAAGCCCGCTGAAGGCGGCTGTTGCGTTCGGCATAGGCGACATCCGGCAGCTGCGCACCCATGTCCACGCCCATGGCTATCAGCGCGTGCGCGTCGAGCGGATGCTGCGGCACGCTTAATCCGCATGACCGACCGGGCGCACATCCTTCTGACCGACCGAGCCGACCCGCTGCTACTGGTCTGGCCCGTGCCCGGTAATCCGGCGGGGCTTGTCCAGTTCGCGCATGCCGCCGAATGGCGCCAGTTTATCGACGACCTCGCCATCGACGCGCGGATCCCGGAAATCGTGCAGGGGAAGTTCGCGCGTGCCCAGACGCTCTATCTTCTGGGCTGGATCGATTTCAGTCTGGTTAAGGCGGGTGAGCTAGCCGCGCTGATCGCCCTGGAACTGGCGCTCATGGATCGGTACGGCGGCCTGATCGCCAAGCGAAAGCGCAGTTTTGCCACGCTCCTCGCGCACATGGCTGAGGTGGAGGGGCTTACCGACGCGGACCTGCCCGTGATCGTGCGCTGCGGCGGATCGGCGATTGGTCACCTTACAGGCGCGGTTCGCCCGAGCCTGGCCCAGCGTCGCAACACGCTGGCGCATGGCGATCCGTTCGAGGGACTGCCCACTGGCGGACTGCTCGAACTCGTGCGCGACCTCATCAACTTCGTCTACCGCCACTATCTCGCCGAGGTCGAAAGCCTCGGCATCGCCGAAGGTTCGGACCCCACCCTGACCAACACTCCGGCGCTGGCGGCCGCGCAATGACCGATTCCGCGGCCTTGGAGAGCTTCAACCTCGACCTGCGCCAGCTGGCGCGGATCGAGGCCGTGCATAGCGGTTTCCTTTACCAGCACCTCTATGCGGCGGCCTGCCTGTTCCATGCCGCGCAGGCCGGCGCGACCCATGTCGTCGTCGAGAATGACGAGGATGTCGAACTCGTCCGCCCGCAGGAACGGATCTACGCGCAGATCAAGATGCGCTCCGCGCCGCTGATTTTCAGCGACATCGAAGGCGCGCTCAAACGCTTTGAGGCGATCAGGACCGAACATGCCGAAGGCCGGCGCGGCGGTGGGTCCCGGTTCGCCATCGTCTCGAACAGCGCGCCGGGACCGGACCTTGCCGGTCGCATCGAGACCGCAGGCTGGCCCGCCGACGTCGCGTTGGTCGTTCCCGGCTCGGCGCCGATCGATAGCGCCCTGCCAGCGCCGCCGCCGTCGATCCCCGCCGCCTTCGAAGCGTGCCGGATCCTGGCCGAGACGTTGCCGCTGGCGATCTTGGCGCCGGAGACGCTGGTGTGGAAACTTGCCGGCCGGATCATGGCCGCCTCCGGCGGAGTCGGCCCCAATGCCGATCATAGCTTTGCCACGGCCGATCTGCCGGCGCTCTTCGAGCAGCTGGTCATCCAGCTGCAGGACTTCCCCGCGCCGCCACTGCGCTACCGGCCGCAGGAGGGCGAGCCTGGTCTTGTCACCGACCGGCGCGTCAGGCTTGTGGTCGGCTTCTCGGGCGCGGGAAAGACCTCCTGGGTCTCGCAGACCGCGCTCCATACGACCGATCGGCTCGCCTATTACGATGTTGCCGACGTGGCCGGACCCGCCTTGGCAAGCGCGGTCGCTCGCGAGCTGGCGGCGCGCATCTTTGGCACGCGGGGCGGCAAGCTGGGCGAAATCCTCTTGCCCGGCGCCAGCGGTGTCGAAATCCTGCTGGCGATCGGCCGCCAACTTGCCGATGACGGCCTTACCGCTACCGTCGTGCTGGACAATGCGCATCGAGTTCCGGCCGGCGATCTGGTTGCGCTGATCAACGCCTCCGACACCATTTACTTCGTACTTCTGGCGCAGCCTGGCCCGGCGGTCGCGCGGATCGAGGCGACACTCGGCCTTCAAGCCGAGCCGCTGCTCGGCTGGTCAAATGAGACCGCTGCAGCGGAAGGAGCGTCGCTCGGCTGCCACGGCAATTTCGAGACTTATGAGCGACTGCTCAAACTAACAGGCGGACTTCCGCTCTATGTCCAGAACGCGCTCAAGATCGCGGGCCAATCCTATGGCGGCAGCGTCATGGGTCTATGCGACGCCCTGGAGGCGCGCACTCATGTCATTGAAACGGCCCAGGAGCTGATCCTTGCCGACGTGTTCGATGTCCTGGGCGAGACCGAGCGGCGCGCCGTCGCCGCGCTAAGCCTGAGCGACGTTCCTCTCACACAGGCCGAAGCGAGCGAGGTCCTGAACCGCAGTTTCGATATCGACGCTGCAGCGGCCGCGGGCGCATTCCGGCGTTTGCGCTCGAGTGGCGCGATCCAGGTCTTTGGCGTGGACCGGTTCAAGATCCATGACGCGATGCGGCCGCTAGGGCGTGGCTATCTTGACGGCGCAGGAGCCGATCACCTCCGGAAGACACAAGAGGCGATCCGCGACCTCCTGACGGCCAGCTTGGTCAAGGAAAACGACCGGCAGCGCGTCTTCCTGCTGCTCAGGATGTTCGTGGCGCTGGGCAACATCAAGCCGCTCGTGGAGATGGCGACCGACGAGTTGTTCCACGAGATGGGCTACATGCACGAGATCGCGGATTACCTCGTCCAGGTCTCGACCTCAGAAGCGGTTTCAGCCGAAGACCAGTTCTGGGCGTTGGACGGGCTCGTGTTCGCCGATTTTAAGGAAGGCGACGACGCCGAAGTCCAAGCCAGGCTCGACCGAATGGACGCGCTGGTGCGCGAGTGCAAGCTTGGCCTTACCGAGCGGCTCGCCGTTGGCATGAAGCGGATGGTGTACGCTGCGCGCCTCAAGGACACCAAGACCGTCCAGAAGATCATGGACGAGCTCGCCCGTGTTCTGCCTCAGACACCCGAGCACCTGCGCGTGGCGAAATACAATTACGCCCACGCGCTCTTCGAGCTGGGTCTGATGGAGGAATGCACGGTCGGCACGCTCGACCTCATCGCCGACTACTACGACCAGTTGGGCCTGACGATCGGCGATGTCATGGCGAAGAACCCCGACGCCATCTACCCTCTGCTGAAAGAGGGCGAGAGCCACACCGACGATCTCAAGCATCTCGCCGACGCGCTCGATCTGCAATCGAAGGCGGTCAAGGCTATGGGCAAACACCCAGGCCTCGCCCCGATCCACGCCATGAAATTCTACACCATGGCGCAGTCGCTGGAGTCGTTCGTCCGCGTCGGCCAGGATCTCGTCGACGACTTCATCGGCCGCCACGACTATATCGGCGCCCGCGACGTGATCGAGCGCAACCTGATGCCGACGATCGTCGACCTAAAGCTCGCCGGCCGGGTCATTCCTGTCCGAAGCCAATACGCGGTCGTGCTCGCCTATTGCGGTGAGATCGAGGACGCCGAGGCGGAAATGGCGCGGCTCGCGCCCTATGAAGACGGCCTCGATGAGAAGGGGCGGCGGGAACTTCAAGACCAGCGCGCTCTAATCGGCTTCCTGAAGCTGAACCCGCCGCCTCCTCAGTGGGAGATGCCTGCCCAGCTCAGCGGGCCACTAGGAAAAAGATAGCTGTGGGCCGCCGTCAGGACGCGATCCAGCGGCGGAGGTAGAAGTCCGTTTCCTTGTTACTCTTGCAGTGGTAGGATTTGCGGATCATTTTCCGGATCGTCTCGCCATGTGGCCCTGACCGCTCATCACCTTGCGACATGTCGACCGCGTCCAGTTCCTCTTGAGTAAAGCCGCCAACTGGCATCGGGTTTATCGTCCAGATGTCCTTGATATTGGCGGCCATGCCGTTCGAGAATTCGATACGTCGCAGGAGCCGGGGAATATGACCCTCGAGACCGTAAAGCCGCGCTGCGCTGAGTTTGGTGCTGATTCGAACATCAAGGATGGGCTTGCGGCGATAGAAGGTAATGTCGGCGGGCTGCCCCGAAGTAGACAACATCGTCAGTTGGTGGAGCATCATGCCCTCACGCCCGCCGAAATGCGTCTCCAACCGCTTTATCGCTTCCTGTGGCGTTAGATCCTGGATCATTATCTAGCCTGCTGCCCGCCCACCGCTTACCGCTTTACCGCCGCCCTCGACCGCTACGATCGCGGCAATCTGTTCCGCGACCAGCGCACGGAACGCCTCGAACGCGCGATAGCAATGTTCGCATTCAATCGCGAGCAGATCGACCACCTCGGTCGTTGTCAGCGGATCGGTGCCGCCAAATAAATACCGCACCCGACCGCCGATCACCTCGCGCTTGATCGTCGCAGTCATGCCCACGACGAAGCGCGACGAAAAGCCATGGTTGTAGGCGTTGCGGAAATCGTCCGACGCTTGTTTAAACTTTTTGCCGGCCAAAGGCTCCAGTTTCAGTTTGAATGCTCGGTACTTCTTCCACTGCGACGCAAAGGGTTCGATATCGTTGAGGTAGAGGTTGTTGTCCGGAAACTCATCTTTCCAATCCCGCCCATCCGCGGCTTGGTTGGCCTGGTGGCATAGGTGTCCGACCGCGAACGCGAACCGTGACTTGATCGCGTAGGGCTGGCCAAGCGCAACCGTCCCAAGCGTATCGATGAACTCATGACTCAGCTCATGTTTGTCGGCGTCATTGAGCTCGGCCAGCACGGCGTCCCATGCGCGTAGCCGGTGTACATGATTTGTGAGATCGTTGATGATATTGGCCAGCTCGGTCGCATACTCGTCAAGCATCTGACTGTACGCCATCCACGTCGCGTTGAGCGGGTTTGGTAACGTCCACCAGCGATAGCTCATAAACTTGCCGCCGACCGGCGTTGCATCGAGCACAGTTCGATAGGCTTCGTAAAATGTGACCAGCTTGGCGGAACGGTCGCGGGAGAATTGATCGGCCATGAATCCTCACTTAGGGGCTGAATGTCACTTCGGCGACCACGGCTGGTAGCAATTTTGGCGGTAGCGATCGTCGAGGTGAGGAGCTCGAAATGGCCGGCGTTGGTGGAAGCCGACATTACCGATGCCGCCGCAGAACGGCGTAAGTTGGGTCGGCTGCTGCTGCAAGGCCGAGGCCGCCTTGTTTGACACTCAGGAACGACCACTTTCAGAAATCAATGGCCTTGAGCTGCCCTAAATCAATATCACGAGATCTGCTGTCACCAACGGCATGTCATGAGGTGTGTGCTCAGCGACCCGGGCGACAATCTTCCCCGCTTGTTCGAGAACGCCACAACCATCAAAACGGACGCATCGACTTGGATCTCATCAAGCTTGCGGCCATGGCTCGCATGCGCCCTCAGGTTCCGGGCACGCCCGGCACCACGACCTCGGTGGCAATGCGTGCTTCGATCTCTGCCGTCACCTCGGAATAGAGATCGACATCCAGGTCGGGCGCACTGATCGTGATGGCAAGCGCATAGCGCGCCTTATCATTGGCTCGCTTCTGTCCGAGATGCGACTTCCACCAGCCGCCGACAGGCAGGATCGCGATTTCGTCATGCGCGGCAAGGTCGACCGCAGGACCACGCCACAGGTCGCAGTGGAGCGAACCGGCCTGCATCGCCTGCGGGCCAAGCAGCCAATAGTCCGTCTCGGCGCCGACCTTCTCCGCCGCCTCGTCGGTCTTGCTGAGCCTCGCACGAAAATCGCGCGCGGTCTCGGTACGCTTCTTGAGTGCGAAGCGAAGGCCGAAAGAGCGGTATGTATCGGGCCGCGTGCCTGCCCGGCCGGACAGGTTCGGCTCGACGAAATAAGACAGCGTCACCTTCATCGTTACGGGCGCATTCTCCAGCGCCTGCAGCGCCGCGCGGGGCCATGGAAGGTCGTAGAAATGGATAGCGTTGAACACGGCGCGGCCATCGTCAGTCAGCGCATAGGGCTGAATCTCGGCCTCTGCGATTAGTGTGATGTCATCTTTAGTCGAAGCGATGGCTCGCTCCAGATTGGGAACGCCGAAGCCGACCTCGCGCAGCAGGCTCTGCCGGGCACCCTTAGTGATGCCCTTCCACGACCGTCCCCGGCCAATAAGCTTGGACCGGATTGGCTGCGGCCAGTCAGCGGAATGGACCGTAAGCGCGCGGTAAGTTTCGGGCCAGTAGCCCGGTAGCCCCGCCATCAGCTGGCCAACGAAATTGCCGGCTACCCCCGTCGCCGCACTCGTCGCCCAGAAGGGCACCAGTGGCTTGGTGGCGAGGTCCTTGCCGGAGGTCACCAGCGATACCGCCGGATGCCAGCCGCAATAGTCAGCGCCGTCGACCATCATATTGCCAGCCTCGAAAAGCACTTCGGGCTTGATCGGTGTAAGGTCGGGCGGAAGGACCTGCGACCCTCGGCTGAACGGGCTTTTGTGGTTGACCTCTGCCAGCGGGGTCATCTCCGGGTCCGCGGCGGACAGCTCGACCTTGGCCGTATAGCCACCGATGGTGAGCGCGTTCCAGCTTTGCGCCGGGTCTTCGAGCGAATGATGCTGTTCGACATGGGCCTTGAGCCCACCTTGCATATTGCCAGTCGCGATCATCACGAGCCGCTTGGGATGATCCTTGGCGGCGACATTGTTTTGCCGGTCGCCCGGCATCGCGCCCGAAGCGATCTGATCGATCGCGCCGCTCCAACTCGATGGCGCGTCCGGATCAAGATCTTCGGTCGACGATGCGATGCAGAAGCAGCGTGGCACTCCTGCACGCTCGATCTCGACGGTCGCTACCGCGGATTGAGTGACAATGCCGTATTTCGGCGGCTCCGTGGCGGGAAAGCCGGCGGGTGGCAGGAATTTCACCGATTCAACGTGATGGGTGAGCGCGACAGCGCGGCTATCGGAAAGCGGGCCGGCCATATCGCCATGGACGACGAGACCGGCCATGCCGGTGCCGTGGCCGCCATGATCGGCATGATCATCCGGTCCCCATGCGGCGTTGACCGCCCAAGCACCGGCGAGTGCCGGTGCAACCAGCGGGTGCGCGCCGGCAACGCCAGAATCGAGGATGCAGATGCTCGGCGCACCTTCGGGCGGCGGGGTGAGGCGCGCGAGATAATCCTCGACGAGTGCGTGCTGCCCAAGGCCATGTTCACCGATATCGAGCAAGGGTTCGACCATCGGCGCCGCGGCCCGGATTTCGCTGATCGTGCCGTGCAGCCGATCGGCGAGCTGGAGGATTGCGGCGGCGCTGGCATGAACAAACAGCACAACCGTATCGGGAAACACCAAGCGGTCGGCATGGACGTCGAGGTTCACGGCCTGGGCGGCGGCTGCGACCGCATTGACCACGGCATCGGGCCGTCGCAGCCATAGTTCCCACCAGCGCGTGTCGGGCGACTGAAGATCGGGCGTGCCCGCGATTAGGTCACGCGCACTGGCTTCATGGAAGGCTTCGACGACTTCGAACTTGTCGACGTCGGGGCGCTCGCGGTTGCCAATATCTTCCTCACCATAAGCGGTGATCCTTGCCTGAAGGAAGGCACGCGCGTCATCTGGCACGAACAGGATCGCCCGCTCGGTGCGTTCATCACCGCGCTCGGAGCGCAACAAAGCGATCTGCTGGGCGGCGAATTCGAGGCCGGCCGGGATCTTGGTGGCCTTGGCCTGTGGTGTCGGCGGCATCGTCTCCAGTTCGACCAGGACACCGCGCTTGCGCCCGGGAACCGTGATACGCTGGTCGGCTTCGGTTGCAGGAAGCGCGCCCAGCGCGTCGGCGAGTTGGGCCAACAACGTTTCGGCATGCGCATGATAATCTGCGCGCCGCGCTCGAGGATCGCGCTTCGACTTAGGATAGACATATTGCGCATCGTCTTTCCAGCGCGCGATGGGGATATGTGGCAGCGGTCCCGCGCCAGCCTCACCTTCGGACATGTTTCCCCGCCTAACCTTATGATTCCTATTAAACCCTCACTTACGCGATCGGGATGTCATTACGAATGAAAGCGCCGGCGGAAAGATTGCCGGTCTTCGAGCGCAGTGCGCAGCCGCGCAACATCGATCGATTTGGCGTTTTCCAAGATCGCGTCCTTGAGCACTGCATCTGCGGCGCGCACGAGTTCACCCTGGCTAAGGCCATCGGTCATCTTCGCGATCGAACTCCAGGCCTTTGCCGTCAGGCGTAGCTTGCCCAGTCGCCGCGTCAGCAGAATGCGAGCCGCCTCGTGATCGGGTACATGATATTCGACGACCTCGTCGAAGCGGCGAGCGAGCGCCTTGTCGAGGATCTCGACATGGTTGGTCGCCGCAATGACGACGCTGTCGGTGCTGTTGGGCTCTTCCATGAAGGACAAGACCGAGTTCAGGACGCGACGAATTTCCCCGACATCGTTCGGATCGCCGCGCCTAGAGCCAATCGCGTCGAATTCGTCGAGTAAGTAGATACCGCGGGTCTGGGCGATCTGATCGAAGACGAGCCGCAGCTTTCCGGCGGTCTCGCCGAAGAAGCGGCTAAACAGGGATTCGAGCTTCACTGTGAACAGCGGCAAACGCAGTTCGCCGGCGAGCGCGGCGGCAGTCATCGTCTTGCCAGTTCCCGGCGGCCCGACAAGCAGCAGATGCGTCGCCGGGGTCTGCCCATGGTCGCGAAGCACAGCGCGTTGGCCCTGCTCGCGCACGACGCGTTCGAGGCGCGCACGAATGGCGTCGGTCAGCACCATGTTGGCAAGCGTGGTCTTGGGATAGGCGCTTTCGACCAGTCCCTGTAGTTCACCACGAGGGCGCGCCAACGGTATCGGCGTCTGGCCCGAGAGCGCGCCGCCCTGGCGCTCGCGCGCTTTCTGCACCAGCCGCTTCAGCGCGTTGGCGTCGGTCTCATTGCCAGCCCGTGCCTGTTGCGCAGCGATTTGCAAGGCGATCGAGAGAAACTGTTCTTGATCGCCTTCGACATGCGAGTTCATGAGCGCAACGATTTGCTTGGTAGACATGAGCGCTCCTTTCTCTTGATCATGACCTGAGCGCGGTCCCGGCGCGACGCGGACCTTGCCCCCGCGTCGACTTCTATCAGAGCGAGATTCGACGCGCCATCACGGATTGAATATACGGTCTGTCACGCCGGTTGCGGCCCAGCCATCTGCTGATTGCGGTGCTGGTGCGGCCGCATTCGATGGTCCAACTGATGCCGTCTCCGTTCAACAAGTCCGCCGCTCTGAGGTAGTTAGCGGAATCTGACAGCTGAGAATGGACGGCAGCTATCAGGCAGCTTTATTTGGGCGCGCGTGTCGGCAATGTTGGCGACTCATTCTCGAAAGCGGATGATCGGCATATACTGAGGCACTTGAAGATTTGGCGTTCGACACATTCGAGCTGTAGATCCGATCTGTCCATTGTCCTAGGACAAAGGACAGATCGGGGTCTGTATGAAGAGCCAAGACATCGTCATCATGCTCAAGCTGGTGAGCTTGGAAGACAAGATCGAGCATGGTCAACTCGATGAATCGACGATCTCGGATCCGTTTGCATTGCGAAGTCTTGAAGGCGAACTGGGCATCAGCAAAACCGAGATCAGCGCATCGATCCGGCGCAGTATCGCGTGTAGCTTGGCGACAAAATCCAATGATCGTGCCAAGGTCAACCGACGCAATCTCATCGAATTCGTCCAGCACGGGCTGAAATACGTCTTCCCCGCGAAGCCAGGTGCGCCGCAGCGCGGCGTTGCTACGGGCTTTGCCGCACCTATGCTGCAAGGTAAACTCGTTAGCGCCGGTGCAGATATCTATGTCTGGCCCCATCCCGAAGGAAGCTTGAGAGGTCTTTCGATCGCACCATTGTTCAAATCTGTCCCCGGCGCAGCTCTCAAAGACGCCCGACTCTACGAATTGCTGGCGCTGATCGATGCGATCAGAACCGGCAATCAGCGCGAAGCAAGTCTTGCCAAACGCAGCTTTGAGGAACTGGTGGCATAAACGGTTCCGCTGGTCCTCCTCATTGGGGGACACCACTAGTGACGCTCGCGAGGTTCCGCAGCAGGTCAACCTGCTTATCCCGGTCTGCGATCAACCGCTCGCGGTGGCCACTCACACGATCACCAAAGCTGCGCCTCGATTGCCTGAACAGATCGAACAGAGCGGCGCATGTAATCGGATCCTGACGCCATTCCGACATGGCGAGTTGGAGCAGGCTTTCGAAAAGGAAGGCGCGCTCGTCGTCGGTCGCGATGGCCAGTGCTGCGCGGATCATCCATGCGGGTGCGGAACGCAACTCAATGGTGGCCGCCTGCCAAAGCAAGAACATGATCGGGGGGATCGTAAACAGAAAGCCGATGTAGCCCGAGCGAACGGGATCTTCGGCGAATAGCCACGTTGCCAGTATGACCGAGCATGTCAGGGAGCCGGCAGTCAGAGCAGTGGCGGCAAGAATTCCGGTCCAGCGCCAACGGCGGATGGCTGAGAATACGATCCGCTCGATCAGGGTTGTGTTCGGAGGCGCGATATAGCGCAGGCCGGACGCGGTGCGTTGGTTGTTGGTCATGATGGGCCTTTCAAAACGACGGAGTGGGACAAGTGCCTCGAGCCACCAAATCAGCGCTGAAGCATCTACCAAGGATCGAACCCGCTGCCGGTCGACCCAGGCGCATGATGATCATGGCTGTGATGGGCATGGTGGTCGTCCCAGTGGTCCAAATTCTGGCCGAAGGGATTGCCTCCGACATCTACGCCGCCGGGTCCCGGTCCGGTCATGGGTAGCCCGGTGGCAGGGTTGATGGAGACGCCCTCGTCAAAGGAGGGCCGAGGCGGGTCGCTAGATCCTGCGAACAGATCGGTCAGCCATTGAAACAATCGCATCGATTACTCCTGTCATTGAAGGGCCGCGGCGGCTCGATCGCGTTGGCGCTGCCCTCATGTTCACACGTTCACATGTGCACAGCTACACATGCCCATATCGCCGCATCCCCCTTCTCCCCCTTCCGGCGAAGGGATCGGCTATCGCCCGATTGGGCTCTCGCCATACTTCCGCAGTACGTCGTCGAAGGCTTCGGCCATCAGGTCCTGAAGGCTAAGACCGTTGCGCCGGGCGCAGGTGTGCAGGGCGAGCGATAGCTCGGGTGCAAAGTAGCCTGAGATCGCCTTGCGACCGACGCGGCTTGGCGGTGTCGGGATCTGGGCGACAGGCGATGCCGGTGCGGTATTGGCGGTGGACTCATCCTTCGGCTTGCGATCGGCAAGATTGGCAAAGCGGTTCATGCGGTCTTCCTCTGCTGTGCCGGGGTCTGTGGGCGCGTGGACATGTGGAGCTGCTGACATGTCCACATGTGAAGCTGTTCGATCTCGCTGGCCGCCTTTCCGCCAGGATCGAGCTCGAACACGGTCTGGCCGCCAGCGACTGCATGACGATATGCAGCACGGTCCGGCAGAATGATCGGACACGTCTGACCGCCGAACCCTGCCACCAGCTCGCGGGCATCGGCATAGATGTGCGGCGCAGTTGGCGGCCCGGCGGTAAACACCACTAAAGCAGGGCGGGACAGCAGCTCGACCAGACGCAGCGTCGTGCGCATGGCGGCGAGATCGAACGCGCTGGGTCGGCAGGGGATTAGCACGAGATCAGCACATTCCGCTGCCTTGCTGGCGGCAAGATCAGCATGCGGCGGGGTGTCGATGACGATCAGCTCGGCACCCTGCTGGGCGGCTGCTGCGATCTTCGCCGGGATGCGCGGGGGGGCGCTGTCGATCACCTCGGGAGGCGCGCCTTGCCGCCACTCGGCCCATTGCGAGGCGCTGGCCTGCGGGTCGGTATCGATCAGCAGGCTGACCCGCCCTGCACGGGTAGCAGCGGCGGCGAGATGGATGGCGAGCGTGGTCTTTCCAGCGCCACCCTTCTGACTGATGATGGCGACGGTTCGGGTGTGGGGATGTGAAGGCGTGGTCATGTGGATGCGTCCTCATGTTCACATGTGGGCATGTGAGGCTGTGCGATTGTGGTGATGTGCAGGTGTCGACATGGTCAGCGCCCTCGCTCGAGGTCGCGCTCTCGCTCGAGTTGGCGCTCCCGGTTCATCTCCCGGTCGCCGGAGCCCCTTCCGGGTTCGCTGCGGTAGAGGGACTTTTCGAGGGTGATGTCGCGCTCCTTGTTGGTGAGCACCGCCAGCGCGAACTCTGGGCCAAGCTTTTCAGCGAGTTTTTTCAGGTCGTCGGACATGGCCGCGACCTCGCGCTGGTTTGGGCGGTCCTCGTCTGTATGCCCGCGGGCGGTCTCGAGTGCGCTGGTCTTGGCACCCGAACGGGACTCGACCTGCCGTTCGACCCGGTCGGGATTGTCGGTGACGAGTGTCGCGTTCTCCGCGATCCGGGTCACCGCGACCAGGAACGAGGCCGAGCTGTTGAGCATCCGCTCGCGCTCAGACATCATGATGATGCCGTTCTTGGCGGTCATGCCCTGCGCAACATGGACGTTGATAGCGTAGGCGAGGTCGAGCCGCTCCAGCATCGGATCACCGCGCGGCAGATCGTGCAGCTTGCCGTCGCCAGTCCTGACGGTGACCGTATCGGCATCGATCCGCGCGACATGGGCGATGTCGCCATTGAGCAGCCCGCGCGCGCCATCCTTAGCGGTCCAGCGGATGCGGTCGCCTTGGTGGAGGGCGATTTCCTTGCGTTCGAAGATGGTGACCGCGTCGTGCTTGAGGTTGTGGGGCAAGCGGTCCGGATCGAAGCGCCGCACTTCGCCATTGGACATGGCAAGCTCGACCTTACCGTCCCTGACGCCGATAACGGTTCCGCGCTCGCCACGCGCAATGCCCTGTTTGGTCAGGTTAGTCTCGAAGGCAACGACACGCCCCTCCTGATAGCCCTTCAATTGCCGCGCGCCCTCGCGGGTGACGGTGACCCGGTCGAGCACCTCGAGCTTGATCCCTTCCGCGCTGATTTGGCCGCGATCGATCAGCGAGGCCTGCGCGGCGGCATTGCCCGCGCTACGCATCGCGCGCCCTGCGGCGAGAAGGATGGTGTTGTCGCGCTGCTCCTTGGGCAGGTCGGCCCACATATCGGCGGCGATGCCTGCGATCTTGCCCGGCGCAACTTCGATGGTGGCAGGCTTCAGCACGGCAAAGGCCTGGGCGACATCACCCTGCTCGAGCGCGCGGTTGACGGCCTGCATCTGCGGGGTCTGCGCGCGCAGGTTTTCGGTGATCTGGCTTTGCCTGAGATCCTGCTGCTGCAATTGCGCGAAGGGTTTGCCCGCCTCGATGGCCGGAAGCTGCTTGATGTCGCCGGCGAGCACCAGCTTGCCCAAGTCCATCCGGTTGGCGAGGGTGATCAACCGAGCGAGCCGGTCCGTGCCGATCTGACTCGCCTCATCAACCATCACCAGCGCATCGGACAGCTCCGCCCGCGCCGCTGCCACCTTTTCCGCGGTGGCACTTCCGTCCAAAACCCGCGCATACCGAGCCAGAAACGCATCCACGGTCGATGCCGGACTGGCCGTCTTCTCCCCAAACTCCCGCGCAATCCGCCCCACATGGGACAGCGCCACAACCTGCCGCCCCTCCTCCCGCGCAATGGCCGCAACCGGAGCCAGCGCCGCCGACTTCCCCACACCCGCGCCGCCCTGAACCAGATGCACGCGGTCCTTCGATGTGAGGATCGCGACGCCAACCTGCTCCTGTCCGGTGTTGAGGCGGCGAAGTCCGATGGCCCGCGCTTGCTCCTGCAGGCGCGCGACGATGCCGTCCTTGTCCGCGATGGGCTGAACGCTGTCCTTGCCCGCCCGTGCCAGGGCAATGACCTTGGTCTCCATGGCCAGCGCCTGCTCGGTGGTCAGCATGCGGTCACGATCCGTTGGCCCGCTGCCGACCAGCAAACCCCGCTTTTCCAACAGATCGATCCGCGCTTCGATCATGTCGACCGTGACCGGCCCCTGCCGTTCAAGCGCTGTCCGGATCAGATCGTTGCGGGGGAAGGCTGCCTCGCGCTCGCCAAGCTCCCTTGCCGCGGAGGCAACCGCTTGCGCGGCTGCAAATGCTTTGGGCTCTAGCCGACCGAGGCGTTCGGGCACCAGCGGGTCACGATCGCGTGGGGTCAGCCCCATGGCACTGGCAAGCGCCATGCCGCGCTCGCCTATCCCGCGTATGCCGTCCACCACCCGCGACCAGACGGTCTGCTCCCCCGCAGCACGGGCCATGGCACTCTCGATCAGCCGCGCAGGATCAAAGCCGATGGCTCGGGCGGTTTCCTTCCACGCCGCGACTTGCCGCGCTGCATCGGGCTCAAGTTCTTTCCCGCGCCGTGTCGAGAGCGCCGCCAATTCGCGTTCGCGGGCGCTGCCTCGGTCTTCCTTGGCCAGCTCGGCGAGGATTTCAGCCCGGCGAGTAGAGAAGGCTTCGACCGCCTCCCGCGTCACTCCCTTGATCTCGAAGGCGCCGTCGATGGAGTTGCGGGCAGGCACGGTCTCGTAGCCCAAGGCTTCGACACGGCTGCGCAGTTCGGCATTGTGGACCGCCGACAGCACATGCTGCGCGCGATAGAGTTCGTCGTTGCGCACCGCATGCCATTTGCCATCCGAGGCTTTGGTCGCGTTGGCGATGACGGCGTGGATGTGTAGCTGCGGCTCGCCATTCCGGTTCACGTCATGCAGGAAGGTCGCGGCAATAAGGTTGCCGGTACGCTCTGGCACCTGCCGCCCTTGCGCCGCATCCCAGACCCGCGCTTCGACAACGTTCTTCTCCGCCCACCGCAGTGTCGATGAAACCGACTGTTTCAGCGCTTCGACCAGACGCTTGTCGCCGCCGAGCATCGCCACCAGCGACACGGACTTAGACGCCGAGAAGGTGAGATCAACGCCGGGGCGGTGAACGCCGTCCTTCCCAGCAATCACCGATCCGTCGGGAAGCCTGCCCTCAAGCACGGCGGCAAAGGTCTGTTCCTCCACCTTGCCGGTCAGGCCCAACGCCTCGGCACCTTTGCCAAACCACGCGCTGGCATCCTGCGTCTGATCAGCGGTGTAGTAGTTGTCCTGGGAGTAGTACTCCGCTGCGGAAGAAGCCGAGCCTATGCTGCCGAGCGTAATCATCGCCGGTCCTCGTGGGCAATGACCCGCAGGCCAAGATCGCGCTCCTGCTCTGGGACCCGGCAATCCGTAACACCGTACTTGCGCGCTATCAGTCTACACATTTTCGCAGGGTGGTCGATCAGCTTGCCTGACTGCCAGACCGACCAGCCATCGAACTGGGTAGGCAGGATTGTTGCAATGAGCGCGCCGATAAAGAGCGCCAAGCCTCCGCATGCCGACAGAAATTTGAGCGACAGAAAACGGTTGTCGCCGAGGTAGATGGATCTCATCTGCCGCGGTTCGCTCGCCAGTTTTATCGACCGATCAAGCTGCGCGGAAATCTTCGCCAGGTGCGGCTCGAGTAGCCCTAGCAACTTGGGCTCCAGCGCCTCGAAGGCAGACAGCAGTTCACCAGTCTGCGTCATGAACGGCGAGAGGCCGGCTTCATCCAGCTCGCGAAGCTCGACAATCAGCTTCTGCAAGGCGAGCCGGTTGGCCTCCTCGCCCCCGTTCCACTTCTCGGTCAGCTTGCCCAGCATCCGCGCATTATCCGCCTGCGCCCGGTCTAGCTCCATCACCAGTTCCCGCAACTGATGCACCAGGCCGCTGACGGTCGCGTCAAGCTTGGGTGCAGCTTCAGTCTGGAAGGTCAGCCGCCCTGCGTCGTGCGCCTCGATCAGCTCCTGGATTGCTTTGCGCAAAAGTTCGGGCCGGCTGAGAGATTTTGCCTGCGCCACCCTGTCGAGGGCGGCAAGGACCCGGTCCTCTACGGCAACATTGACCTGTGCCATTAGACCCTCCCACGGATTGCGAGGAGATCGACAGGACTAGAAGCTAAGTGATTGATATAGGCTATTTCTAGAAGGCAGCGCTGCTGTGCGCGACAGCTTTGGAGTGCTTTTTGATCGCCCCTAGAACCGCGCCTAGGGCCTAGAATGGCTGATTTCTGAGGGTTTGCGCGCCCCTTGCCACCGCTCGAATTCAGCGTGGAGTGTGCACTTCTACATGCGCTGCTTCGTGACTGATGGCCTGATTGTGGGAAGTCGCAATCGGGCTTGGCATTTCCTGCAGGGTGCCACCGGCCGAACAGCCGGAAAGCGAATATCGCGTTCTGCACGGGGTTCATGTGACGTCTCCGCCGAATATGTTGGGGTTTCCGGCCCGGTCGAAATCCAAGCTCGACATCGGGATCGCTGGAGGATCCGCCTCCCGGTTCAGTTCGGCGCAAAATCGCTGGTAGAAGCCGTAGCTGAGCCGCTCGAACGGTGCCGCATTCGGGATCGTCTGGACTATCGGGAGGGTGGCATCGCCGGTGGGTGCACGACGGAGTGACCGCAGAATGACCGCCCGCTCGTAGGCGTGAAGGACGAAATCACAAAAGGCGGCCCCGTCCAGCCTCGTCAGCATGCCAGCCATGGCCCGGGCATCTGGGGTGACACAATGCTGCTCGACCAGTTGCCTGACAGGATCGTGCCAATGGTCGAAATGGCTGACCCAGCTTTCCAGCCATACGGGCCAAAGGACCCGGCCGTCACGAACTGAAACTCGGTCGCAGACCTCGTCCGCGGTCAGATCGTACATCTCCCCGAACACCGCTGGCAGGGCAGCGAAGATCGGCTCCGGGCCAATGTCGCGCATCAGGATCGCGGCGGCATGGCGCCAGCTCAAAACGGGGTCCCGTCCTGGCTTGTAGGACGGCCACCAGATGTTGCCCGCCTCCAGCTCCGCCCAAAGGCTTGTGGTTCGCGTTTGTGTCATGGCTGCATCTCCCCTGAGAGCTTCGCCAAGGCCGACAGACATGCACCTGCAAAGCTGTGGCCAGTTCTGGGGGCTGACACCTCCGGTTCGAACTGGCCGTCCGGCAAGATCCCTTCTGGATAGCCCCTGGCAGCCTTGATCATCGGCAACAGGCTGGAGGCGTTCCGCAGCAGCCCGTTTAAGCATTTCCTGCCTGACCTCGCGCGGTAGCGGTGATCGCTTGGCAAGCGCGCGTTGCGGTCGATGACGAGGATGCAAAGCGCCGCACGCTCGCGCCCCAGCCTTTCGCACGCCTCTGCCCATGCTGGCTGCGAAACATTATGCCAACGGCAGGCGATTGCCGAAGCCTCGACAATGTCTGGCCAGCCAGGTGCCCGGTCTGATGGCAGGAGGCTTCGATAGTCTACGCTCGCGAGGCTGGCAGCCAGTGCTAGGGAGACCTCGTCCGACCGATCAGCGCGGAATTGCGCATCGGTCGCGCGGCTACGGTTTTTGGATGAGTCTTTGACAGGTATATTGGGTGCGAAGATTTCTTCCGTCCGGTGGGAAGATTTCGTGTCACCAGAGGGAAGTTCTGGCTGCACCAGCAGCGCTTCGAGCATGCCTTTGAGTGCTTGCAGCTTCTCGGCGGAGCTGATGCGGGACACGCGCCCGCGAGGCAGAATCCGTTCGGCTTCCTCGATCAACGCAGCCGCCTGCGTCGCACGGATCTCGCGGCCGAGCATGACAATCTCATGCCGCATTGAAGCCACCGCACGCTCATGGAGCTCCATCGCCTCAAGCCGAGCCTTCCACCGTGCATAGCCATTGATGAGCGGACGAAGGCTGATCCCCGCAAGGCTGACGATGACCCCTTCACGGCGCTGACCAGTGCGGCGCGCATGCGGAACATGGGTCCGCTCGATGAACCCGCCGCGTTCAAGCTCGGCTTCAGCGTTGTGCAGGACCTTTGTCGAGATGCGCAGCATCTGAGCCGTGTTTTGCGGTTGCTCCCACACCCCGCAAATCTTGCCAGACTCAAAGTCGGACGACCGGCAGCCGAGCAGATAGTACTTCAGGACGCGCACTGCGGTCGCCGACAGGCGTTCCTCGCGGCGAGACCCTGGCGCGATCTTCTCGATCAAGTCGGCCAGGCTGAAGTGGGTGGCGCCGGGTGGAAGCCCGTTGTGTGCCAAAGAGATGCTCATGAAGCACCTCCCGCAAGGTTTGCCCTTGCGCCCGATTCTCCGGTCGCGTAAATAGGAGAAATAGCCGCAACGCTATTGAAATGACCGCTGTGAAGGGTGCCAGCCCTTCCGGCGGTTTTTCGTTCCTGGTCTGGCGGCCTGCCTACGGGCTTCGTCGCGCGCCAATTCTGACCAAACATGCACGTTTTCAGGGGGGGCAAAGTGCCCGCTCGTACAAATCGCGTACAGCCAGCCTCGTACAGAAGGCTGTTTCTACAACCAAAACAGCTAACTATATGATTTGGCTGACTCCCTTCACACGGGTGGGGTCACAGGTTCAATCCCTGTCGCGCCCACCATCTTTTCAAAGATGGTGCCGTTATCTCGAGCTCAGCGCTGCTGCCTCGCACCCAGCGCTTGCTGGCCCAGCCGGGCATTGCGCGACAGGGCCGACAGCCGCGCCTTGTTCGCCGCCGGGCCTGAGAGCGCTGCGACCAGTTCCACGCTGCGGGTGGTGCCGCGTAGATAGTTGACGCTCACCCGCCGGATATAGTGGCCAAGGTCGGGTGCATAATCCCATTCGCGTCGCTCAACCAACCGCATGGTGGTGGTCGAATAGCGATCGCACAGCACGGGAATCGCGCTGTAGGTGCCGGCTGCGACGGTGAACGTCTTGGCCTTGCTGGTCTTGCACACCCACAGGCTGACTGACCGTTTGGCGGCGGCCTGCGGGGTGGCCTTGGTTTCGGTAATCACCCTGAATCGCGCAGATTTGGACCGTTCAATCGGCCACAGCGCATCGGGATTGCCGCGCACTTCGCGCGTGCCAGTGCCGCGCCCGCTGCGCCATTCGAGCACCGGCACGATGAAGTTGCGGCTGCGGCGATAGCTGGGGCCGTTAAGCCCGGCCCAGACCATCTGCTGACCATCGGCCCGCACCACGCGTTCAACCCGGCCATCGGAATAAACATAGGCATCGCCCGGTTCATATTCGGGCAGAGCGATGGCGCCGGGCAAGACGGCGGCGGCGAGCAGGGCGAGCATCAGTTGTCTGCCCCGATCAGGCCTGCGCCATAGATGGTATCGCGCCCGGGCGGGCCCAGATCGCGGGCTTCGGCTTCCAGCGCGCGGATCGCCTTTTGCGCCGCCGCGTTATCGGGGCTGCGCAACTGCCTGGCGAGCCTTGCTGCAATGATGGGCGCGGCAAAGGATGTGCCGGTGGCATCGCGCACCGCGCCTTTGGCATCGATCGCCGGCACCGCCACCCCGCGCGCCGAGAAATCGACGTAAGTGCCGCGATTGGCATAGCGATAGACGCGGTTTGCGCCGTCCACTGCGGTCACCCCGATTACGCCTTCATAAGCGCCGGGGAACACCGGCGGGGCGGCAGGGCCGTCATTCCCGGCGGCGGCGACGATGGTGTGGCCCTTGCGCGTGACCCTCGCGATCGCCTTGGCCACGGCCGGATTGCGCGGGCCGGACAGGCTGATGTTGATCACCGGCACGCTTTGGGCAGCCAGCCAATCAAGCGCCTTGATCAGTGCAAAGCTGGACCCAGAGGTTTCGCGCGGGCCACCAAAGATATCGGCAACGTAGATCTTAGTCGCGCGCGCTGGGCTGCGAGTGGTGCCCGCCATCAAATGCGCAACCGCCGTGCCGTGCAGCTTGGCCAGCGGGTCTTTGGCATTGAAGGCGCGCTGCACCAGCGTGACGTGCTTGAAATAGGCAAGACCGGTCGCAACGCCGGTATCGATCAGCCCGATGTCGCACCCGCAGGCCTGCCGATCGGGCACGGTGTTGGTGCGCGCGCGCTTGGTCTGCACCGATGAGCTGTCGAACAGATGATTATAGCCGAAGCTGTCGGGATCAGCGATGGTTTCAAGCGTGTCGAGCGCGGCTTCGCCCGACAATTGCGCCGGGCCGCGCAGCAGCAGCAAGGTACCATCGACCGCAGCGAGCTGTTCGCGCGCGATCACTTCAAAGCCGCTGCTAGTCAGTTCAGCGAGGTCATCGGGAGCGAGGTCGAGCGCAATGAATTCGCCCCGGCGATAGCGAAAGCCTTCGCTGTCAAGGTCGATGCGGTCGCGCGCGTCAAGTTCAGCGCGGGCTGCTTCGCTTTCGCCGCCAATACTTTCCCATTGGCCGGGATCATCATCAAGGTCATCGTCGCCTGCGTCGTCGCTATCGCCGCGATCATCGGTGATATCGTCGCTGCCGCCGTCGTCATCGTCGCCGCTGCCGGGCCCGGAGTTATCGTCATCGTCGCCCCCGCCGGTGCCGGAATTGTCGTCATCGCCGCCGCCGGCTGCGTCATCGTCATCGCTGCCTGTTGCACCATCGTCGTCCCCAGCCCCATCATCACCGCCCGCGTCATCTCCGCCAGCCGCGCCGTCGTCATTGCCAGCATCGTCACCGCCTAGGTCGTCACCGCCTAGGTCGTCACCGCCAAGATCATCGCCGCCCGGGTCGTCGCCTCCGATATCGTCATCGCTGCCCGGGTCGTCCGCACCGGGATCGACTTCACCGGGATCGGCGTCGTCGGGGTCTGCGACGTCATCAGCGGCGTCCCCGGCATCATCACCGGCATCATCACCGTCATCATCGTCGCCCGCGTCCTGTGCAGAGAGCGGGGCGAGCATCACTTCGGTGATTGGGCCGAAACCCATCGCTGCGGCCAGCAAGCAAGCAAGCCCGATTCTCAAACGCATCATCGGTTCCCTTCACTCTGGCCGCCCGCGCCGCCAAGCATCCCATTCATATACCTTTTACCATACGATTCTGCCTGTTCTTTTATTCCCCTGTCCTGTCTATTGGCGGAATATTTCCACTGGCTGAACCGTTGAACCCATGACCCGCCCGATGAACCCGGACGACACCACAAGGCAGGCGCTGATCGCGCTGATCCCGCGTTTGCGGCGATTTGCCCGTGTGTTGACCGGCACCATCGCCGATGCCGACGATGTCGTGCAGGCGAGTTTGGAGAAAGCGATGCTGAATTTGGATCAATGGCAGCCCGGCACCCGGCTTGATAGCTGGCTGTTCCGGATTGCCCGCAACACCTGGGTCGATGATCGCCGCCGCGCGCATAACAGCAAGGGGCATGACGATATCGGCGAGATGATCGACCTTGCCGGCGATGATGGCGTCGCGGTGGTCGAGGCAAGCAACGAAGCGCGCATGGTGCGCGCAGCGGTTGATCGCCTGCCCGCCGAACAGCGCGATGTGGTTGCACTGGTGATGCTGGAGGAGTTTAGTTACCGCGAAGCCGCCGATGCGCTCGACCTGCCGATTGGCACGGTGATGAGCCGCCTGTCGCGCGCCAAAGCGGCGCTTGCCAAAATGCTCACCGCAGAAGGATCGGTGCAATGACCAGTTCGGGGACCAGTGCGGGGAGCCAACCTTTCACCGATGCGCAGCTCGCCGCTTTTCTGGACGGGACGCTGGACGATGAGGCGCTGCTGGACGCGATCGAGGCCGCGATCAACGCCGATCCGGCGCTGGCCGAGCGGATTGAGGCCTTGGCCGCGGGTGAGGATCATACCGCGCAGGCCGTACGCGACGCCTTCGCCCCGGTGCTGAGCGCGCCGGTGCCTGACCATCTGACGCAGATTGTTGCAGCCACCGCCCCCGACACCGCAGAGGTGGTCGATCTGGCCGCCGCCCGCACTGCGCGCAAGTTGCCGATGCCTGCCAATGATGCAGGCACCCCCGGCAGCAGCTGGCGCTGGCCGCAATTCGGCGCGATGGCGGCAAGCCTTGCTCTGGGCGTGATGATCGGCGGACCGCTGCTCACCGGCGGAGCGAATGGCGGAGCCGGCGCTCTGGTGCTCGCCGCGGTCGAAGGGCCGAGCACACCGACAGCGGTGGCCGCGATGCTCGACACCGCGCCCAGCGGGCAGGCAGTCGATCTCGCCAGCCTTGGCACGGGAGAAGTGGTGCTGACCTTCCGCAACGCCGATGGTGCGCTGTGCCGCCAATTCATGGTCGAAGCGGGCAGCAACACCAGCGATGCGCTTGCCTGCGCGGGCAAGGATGGCGGCTGGCAGGTCGAAGCCTTCGGTCGCCGCGCCGCACAGTCAAGCGAGATGAAGCTGGCAGGCGGCGATGCGGCAGTCAGCGTGGTCGCTGCGGTGGACGAGATGATCGCCAGCGATGTGCTGATCGGCGCGGACGAAGCGGCGCAGCTTAAGCAGAAATAATCCTCAGCAGACACAAAGAGCCCGGGAGCGACCATACCGCTCCCGGGCTTTTTGTTGTGCGCATGGTGCGCGCGTCAGATCGTAAAAGCGATCTCCATCACCGCCGCCACGCCGTCGTTCACGCCGATCAGCAATTGTTCTTCGCGGAATTGCACCACGTCGGCGCGCAGCTGAATATTGGGGTGGAGCTGGTAAAACCCGCCCGCCCCGATCAGGCGGTTTTCGCGGTCGGATGCCTTGGTATAGGCGACGCTGCCCGCCACACCCCATTCGGGCGTGACCCAGCCGACCCCGCCGTTGACCTCCCACTGATCGAACCCGCGATCGAGCCGGTTGGAATCGCCGCGATCCACGTAAGCGCCGCCGATCCGCAGCGGGCCTTTGCGTGCCTCGGCCCCGACGCTCCAGCTGTTCAGATCAGCGCGGGTGGTGATCGGATCGGCATCGCCCACGGCATAGCCCGCGCTTGCACCCAGGATCCAGTCGCCCACCGGCTGTTGATATTGCAGACCGAATTCGAACGCGTTGTCGACTTCGATCCGTTCGCGCGAGTCCACCGCAGTGGCGTTGCGGCGCACCTTGGGCGACCATGATACCCCGCCGCGCAGGCCCGCGACCGGGGGCGAAAGGTAGATCACCTTGAACGCATCCTGCGTATCGAGCGCGCGCAGCAAGGCCTGCGTCCCGGCATAACGCGAAAATTCGCCGCGCACCTGCCCCAGCGCGACCAAGGGCGCAGCAAAGGCAAGGGTATCGGCCGGGCCATCCTGAAGCCCGACTTCGAGGCGGCCATAATCGCTCGCAACAAAGCCATAGATTTCGCCTGCTTCCAACACTTCGGACGCGCGGCGGCGGCTGTTCTGTTCGATATTGGCGCCGATCACGATCCCATCGGGCGAAGTCCACTGCGCGTTCAATCGCGCGAACAGATCAACCTGCGCATCGGGCGAAGAGGTGGTGACATCGTCATCATCGAACACCGCGCCCTGCGCCGCCGCGCCGCCGGTCAGGCGAATGTCGAAGCCTTTCCACTGCACTTCCAACCGGGGAAGCCCTTCGTCTGCCCGCGCTGTCGAAGCGCCCGCAAGCAAGGCGCTAGCCAGAACCGCGCGCGCAGTGGTGCGGAAAATCGTGTCTCTCAACATCTCGTTCTCTTTGATGATTGCCCCAAACCGGGGGGTAGATGATATAAAGATTTACAGCAACGCCTGTGCAGCAATCGCGATCAGATCGCCTTCTGCCACGCATTGGTTGAAATCATGCGACATTCCGTGAAGCGTCAGCAGGTTCGGGCGATTGGCCGTGCCCGCGCTTTCGGCATAGGCGGCCACCGCGCGGCTATAACAGCGCGCGCGCCGCAGTCGGTTCTTGCCTTGATGGGTGTCGATCATGTCATCCTGCCGCACCGAGGCATCGACCCGCGTGTCGCGGTTGCCGACGATCACCGTGGTCGGGATGTCGAGGAAATCTGGCCCCACCAACGCCGCGCCATCAGCGTCGCCAATACCATAGGGATAGGGCAAATCGGCGCGCGGCAGGCTGTACCATCCGGCCGACACCACACACAGCCGCGCCACCCGCTCTGGATGAAACATCGCAAACCGGTGCGCCATCTGCGCACCGCCCGAAAAGCCGAACAGGGCAAACCGATCGGTGGCGATTTCGTGCTCAGCGGCCAGTTCATCCAGCAGCCGGATCAGGCCCACATCCGCCGGGGTTTGATCGGGGGTGCGGGTCTGCAATTGCTGATATTGGCCGAACCCCTCCTTGGTGAACAGCGGGGCGATGATTGTGGTGCGCGAAAATGCCGGGTGGATCGCAAACCGCATCGCGATTTCAGCCGCGTTCCTGCTGATCCCGTGGACGACCACCAGCACATCCTGGCCGGGGCGGGGGTTGGCTATGAAGCTTTCGGGCACGCCCGCGCCGCTTGACGGGCGAAAGCTGGGCAAGGCGTTGGTCGGTTTGACGGGCGGTTTCATGCGCGCGGCTCCTTGGGAATGGTGCGGGGTTGGGCCGGGCCGAACGGGAGGCGCAGCGGCACTGCGCGTTCCAAGGTGTCCGGCTTGGGGCGCGGTTTGCGCTTGGGCTTGGCGTGCTCCGCTGTGGGCGCGACCAGCGCCGTCAGCCGGCCTATCGCGATCCGGCCGCCGATCCGGGCGTGCAGCGCGCGTGCACTTTCAAGCAGGCGCGCGGCGATGAAGCCGAGCAATGTCAGGCTTCCGGCAAGACCCGCCGTGGTGGGGCTGCCGATCGTCTGCCACACCAGCACCAGCGCGGCGGCCAGCCCCGCGAGCGTCGCGGCGGCATCCATCGCGCCCGCGCCCCACGCCCGCCGCACCGATGCGCGGGCGAGATCGCCCGACATGTCGGCCAGTTTGCGAAATCCGTGCCCCTTGGCTGACGGCGCGCCCGCCAGCTCGGCGCGGACGCGGCGCACCAGAAAGCGGTTCAATCGTCCGCGTTCCCGCCGCTGCACCGTGATCGCGCGCGCCAGCGGCCAGACCAGCAGCATGATGACCCCCGCCCCGATTGCCAGCGGGATCAGCGCTTCGCGCAACTGCGGCATGGTGAGCCCAGCCCACAGCGCCGCAGCGCTTGCCGCCAACACGCTCGTCCACAGCCGCACCGTGCCGCGCAGCGCGTAGTTGCGCAGCGCAGCCATGTCGTTGATCAGCACCGTCAGCCAGCGGGCATCGCTGCCGCCCTCGCCCTGACGCACCGCCGCTTCGAATAGCGCCGCGCGGCAATCAGTGACAAAACTTTGAGCGAAATCCTCTCCCACCCAGCGCGCCAGCAACAGCATGGCGGCGGCCATGACGGCAATCCCGGCGGCGGCGAGCAGCGGCATGACCGGCGCGCCGGGGGGATGCGCCAGCAACCGGTCAAGCGCGGCGGCAAACAGCACCGCTAGCACCGCCTCACCCAGCGCCAGCGCGGTCAGCAGCGCGGCGAGCGCGCGGCGCTTGCCCGCCAGCAATCGCGGCGCGCCGGTCATGCGGCCACCTGCTGCGATGTGTCGCTGAAAGCGATGCGCGCCACCGCCACCGGATCGCGCAGATCGCCCAGCGTGGCAACGCTGATCCCGGTCGCGCGCGCCGCCTCCCGCGAAGCCAGCGGCGAGGCCGATACGAGGCCCGACACCGCCAGCGGCACAATCCCGCGCTGCATCAGCCACGCACAGCCGAACGCCGCGCCCATCGCATCCGCGGCGGCGAACACGACCCCGTCGAACCACCCCTTGGCATGGCCCATTTCGATCAGCGCGGCGGTTTCGCCCTGCAGCAGCCCATCGGCAATTTCGACCACGGCGATGTCCATCCCGGCCTCGTCCAACCGTGCGAGCAGTGCGCCGGTCACCCGGCCCAGCTCATCTGCCGCCACGCCGAAGGTTGAGGCATGACCGGCATCGGTAAAGTCCACCGCCAACCCCGCGCCCGCATCGCGCATCGACCACAGGTCGCCGCCCGATCCGGTGCCGGTCAGCTTGGCCGCACCAACGCGAAAGCCTGCGCGGGTCAGCCCGTGGACGATGCCCGCGACCGTGGTGGTCTTGCCCGCATTCATCGAACTGCCGACCACGGCAATCACCTTGGCCGGGCGCAGGCGAGCGGGCGCGGAAATAGCGAAATCAGCCAAGTTGAGCGCGCGGCCATCGGCCCGCATCAACGCGCCGATCACCTCAATCTGAGTCGCAGGCTTAATCCCGGTGTGACGGCAGGTGGCCCGCGCCGCCACCCCGCCGCCCGCCACCAGATGGCACGGGCCAAGGTCTTCGGGCACGTAAGCCTCAAACTGATCGGGGGCGTAACGGTTGCCGTAGGCGACGATGATCTCGTCCCCGACATACAGATCGCCGCGCCGTCCGTGGACATTCTCGATCCGGCGGTGCTGACCCAGCTGCGTCACCCGCGCCAGGATCACATCGCCTGCTTCAGGCCGGCGCCCTGATCGCACCATCCGGGTGGCAGCGGCAAAATCGACATTGCGCGTGGTGAAGGCGCGCTTGGCCGCGGCAAGGCGGCTATGCAGCCGGTCGGCACGGCCCAACCCGGTCATTTCGGTGAAGTCGTGGATGCTCATGGTAGGGCTCCTGTGGGCAGGGGGTTCAGGTGCCTAACGGGTCAGAAACCCGGCTTATTCCGCAAAAATTTTCCGAAAACTTTTTTGTGAGGTGCGCGGAATAAGCCCGGCCCCAGCCCCGTTTGCTTCCCGAACCGGCCTGCTGCTCCACCCCCTGGCGGCAGGCCGGAACCCCACAAGGAGCATCCCACGTGAACACATTTTCCCGGCCCGCAGGTCTGGCAGCCCTTGCGCTGACCGCCTCGGTATTCAGCCTCACCGCACCGGCGCAGGCCGAAACCGCCGATCAACCCGAAACCGCTTCCGACAGCCTTGAGGAAGACGAAGCCGATACTGCCAATGCCGCATCCGGCTGGCGGCTCGAACCCGGCCTCAAACTCACGGCACGCGGCATCACCGCCCGCGCAACCGCGCCGGCTGAAGACGAAGTGATCGATGGCAACGCCTTCGCGCTGATCGCCGCGCCGTCGCTGGTGCTGAGCAATAGCGATGTCGAAGTGACCTTGCGCAACACCGTCACTCGGTTGGAATTCGAAGATCCGACCCGCGATGACCGTTGGCAGAACGCCGCCCGGCTCGCCGCTCGCTTCGAACTGCCGGGTGGGACAGCGATCACCGCCTTTGGCGAGCGCAGCGACAATGCACTGGCGGCTGAATTCACTTCGACCGACGAATGGGAATTCGGCGGGGAGATTGAGCACAGTTTCAACCGCGCCAACCGTGTGGCTGTGGGTGCCAGCTGGCGCGAGCGCAGTTATGACGACAGCGACAATTCCACCGGCAGCGGCATCCGCGTCGATGGCGAATACCGTTACCGCTTCGGCGCGAACCACTTCGCCTTCCTGCGCGGGCGGTATGACGAGATCAACTCGGCCACCGACCGCCGCAATCTCACCCGTTCGTTGGTTGAGGCGAGTTATCAGCGCCCGCTGGCCAAAGACCTGCGCCTGCGCGGTGAGCTTTCGTATCAACGCCTCGATTTCTCCGGGCGTGCGCTGACCATTGGCGGGGTGCGGCAGGACGATGTGTTCTGGCCCGAACTGACCCTGATCTGGAGCCCCGGCCCGTGGCGGCTCGCCGCTGAAGGTCGCTACATCGTCCGCAACTCCACCGACCCGGAATTCGACCGGTCGGGCTACCGATTTGAGCTGGAGGCCAGCTATGCGTTCTAAAGATCATCTGCCGGGCGATATCGCCCTGCTGCGCACCGGCTATGCGCTGGTTGCCGCACTGATTGCCACCTTTGGCGCGATTGTCTGGACGCTTTTTGACCGGTCGGAAAATGTCGTCACCACTGCGATCATCGCCACGTTCGGCGATCCGTCGCGGCCGTGGGATTTGCCGCAAATGCATCTGCTGCTGGCCCTGCCGGTTGGCGCGGTGATTGTGGTGTTTGTCCGGTCGGTGCTGGGGTGGAAGACCTTTGGCCTGTTCACCCCGATGTTGCTGGCATTGGCCTATCTGCAATCGGGGCCGATTGCCGGGCCGGTGATTTCGACCACTGCGATCCTGATCGGCATGGCGGCTGCGCCCCTGCTCAAAATGCTGAACCTGTCGCGGGTGGCGTTTCTGGGCACCTTGATTGCCATCGTCGTGTCGGCATTGGGCGCGATGGCGCTGCAATTCGATCAACCCGCGCTGGCCAGTGCTTTCCCGGTGGTGGTGACCGCGTTGATCGTTGAACGCTGGTGGAATGCGTGGGAAGCCGATGGCCCGAAAAAAGCCGTGCGGATGACCGCCAGCACACTCGCCGTGGCGGTGCTGATCCAGCTGCTGGTGGCCGCCCCGTTGATGGTCACGCTGGCCACCACGATGCCGCTGGCGATGCCGCTTGCCTCTGTTGTCCTGATGATTGTGCTGGGCCGTTACCAAGGCCTGCGCTTGTCCGAACTTGCGCGTTTCCGCGCCGCTGAAGGAGCTTGACCGATGCCCGTCCTCGGAATGAACCGCCGCAATGCCCTGATCCAGAAATACAATTCGCGCGAAGCGATCAAAGGCGTGAACCAGAAGTTTGAAACGAAACAGCGTCTGGCCGAAGCTGGCGTCCCGGTGCCCGAAACGCTCACTCTGATCGGTGACGAGGCAGACCTGGCCGCGTTCGACTTTGCTCACCTGCCCGATGCTTTCGCGGTCAAGCCCAATCGTGGGCGGCGCGGTGAAGGCGTGATCCTGGTCGATGGCCGTGTAGCCGAAAACGAGGGGGGCGGCTGGCGGCAGCTGAATGGCGAAGTGCTGACCCCGGCAATGCTGACGCAGCATGTGCGCCGGATCATGGCCGGCGAATTGTCGCTGGAAGGCAGCAACACCGATGCCGCGCTGTTTGAACCGCTGATCCGCACCCACCCCGATTTTGCGCGGCTGGTGCCCTATGGCCTCGCCGATATCCGCATCATCTGCCTTGGCGACATTCCGCTGATGGCGATGACCCGGCTGCCGACGATTGAATCGCGCGGGCGGGCGAACCTGCATCAAGGCGCAGTGGGCGCGGCGATTGATTTTGCCAGCGGCGCGATTTTCCGCGCGGTGCTGGGGCAGGATGAGGTGGATGACCACCCCTCAACCCACGAACGGCTGATCGGGCAGGTGATCCCGCTGTGGGCCGAAGTGGTGCAGGCCGCGCGGCGCTGTTCGGGTGCACTTGATCTGGGCTATGTCGGGGTGGATCTGGTGATCGATGCGACCGCGGGTGTGCAGGTGCTCGAATGCAACGCCTATCCCGGGCTGGAAATCCAGAACGTCAACGCCGCAGGGCTCGGCGGGCGGATCAACCGGGCTGAGCTTCGCATTGCGGTGCGCGAACGGCAAGCTCAGCGCGAACGCAGCCATGCCCGCAATTGGGAGCATCCGGGCGAGCGCTACACCGGGGTGCGTCCGCTGACATCGCTGGGCGCAGCAATCCGCAGCGCTGCGACGCAGGCGGTGCAATCATGGCAACCACCGCTGGCGGCATAGGGTCAGTTGCCGACGCAATTCTGTTAGATTTTGGGCGGGTCTAGCCGCGTCTAGACCCGCCCTAGACCCCTGCTTGACCCCCGCTTGGTGAATGTTTCGCGTGAAACATTCGGCTGCTGCTGAGACTGCATGTCTCTATGTCGCCCCCCTCTGCGCTTGACGAGGCTGGCGACTTCGCGGCAAGTCACAGGTCAGGCTTGGCGCTGTCCGGCCATCAGAGCCAATCGGGGAATCGCAAATGCGCAGCAGAATATGGGGCCGCTGGCTCGTGGGTTTGGCAGCGGTCTGGACGGCCGCGCATCCGGCGCAGGCACAGTCGTTCATCGAAGGCGAGTTTGATCCCGCGATCCCGACGCTGACGCAGACCGTGGGCCACGCGCCTGCCACCCGAATCACCGCGCCCGATCAGGCCTATACCTATCTGAAAGCGCTCGCCGAAGCGGCGCCTGACCGCGCCCGGCTGGTGCAATATGCGGTGAGCTGGGAAGGCCGCCCGCTGTATTATCTCGTGCTGTCCGCGCCGCAGAACATGGCGCGGCTGGATGCGATCCAAGCGGATATGGCGAGCATCGCCGCGGGCCGTGCGGGCAATGGCTCAGCCCTGCCGGTGACCTGGCTGGCTTACGGCGTCCACGGCAACGAAATTTCCTCGACCGATGCGGCGTTGATGACCGCATACCATCTGCTCGCCGCGCAGGGCGATGATCGCGCGGCCAAGATCATGGCGAACACCATCGTGGTGCTCGACCCGATGCAGAACCCCGATGGGCGGGCACGGTTCGTGAACAATTTCCTCGCTTCGACCGGGATCGCGCCTGCCGCCGACCGTCAGGCCGCCGAACATGACGAGCCGTGGCCCTCGGGCCGGGTGAACCATTATATGTTCGATTTGAACCGCGACTGGTTCACGCTCTCGCAGCCCGAAACGCGCGGCAAAGTCGCGGCAATCCGGCAATGGAACCCGGTGGTGGTGGTCGACCTGCACGAAATGGGCGGGGACGAGACCTATTTCTTCAGCCCCGCCGCCCAGCCATTCAACCCCAACCTCTCGGCGGCGCAGGTGCGCGCCTATGAGCTGATCGGGCGGTATAACGCTGCCGCATTTGATGCGCGCGGCGAACCCTATTTCACGCGCGAGGTCTATGACCTGTTTTACCCCGGTTACGGCGACACCTGGAACGCGCATCAGGGCGCGATTGGCAGCACATATGAGCAAGGCTCGGCGCGCGGGCTGGTGTTTGCGCGGCGTGACGGAACGGAGCTGACTTATGCGGATGGGGTGCGCAATCACTTCACCGCCAGCCTTGCGACGGCAGCGGCAGTATCGGACAATCCGGCGCAGTTCCTGTCGGATTTTGCCACCTATCGCAGCGGCAATGCCACCGGCGCAGCTGGGCGCGGCGCCTATGTGATCGACCTTGGCAAGCGGCGCTGGAATGCCGAGCGGCTGGGCCGACGCCTTGCAGAACAGGGCATCACCGTGCTGCGACGCGAAGGTGCGACAAGCGTGTGCGGAAAGTCTTACCCCGCGGGCTATCTCGCCGTTCCGCAGGCGCAGCCCGCCGCTCGGCTGGTGCGCAGCTTGCTTGACCGCGACACGCCGCTGCCGCCCGATTTCCTCGCTGAACAGGAGCGCCGCCGCTCCTCCGATTTGCCGCATGAATTGTATGACGTGACTGCATGGTCGGTTGGGCCGATGGCGGGCGTGGATGTGGCCCTGTGCAATACCGCCGCCACCGGCGAGCCGCTCAGCGCAGACGCGCCGATTGCGTCCAAACAGGACGGCAGCGGTGCCTTTGCCATCGCCGTGCCGTGGACAGACAGCGGGCAGGCGCGGCTGGTAGCGCTGGCTTTGCGTGAGGGGATCGAAGGCCGGGTGACCGACAAGGCTTTCACCATCGCTGGCCGCAGCTTTCCGCGAGGCACCGTGGTGTTTCCGGCGGGGTCGAACACGCCTGAAGCAATGGCGCGCCTTGCCGCCATCGCGGGCGAAGTTGGCGCGCAAACCGTCGCGCTGGATAGCGGCTGGGTGGATAGCGGGCCGAACCTTGGCAGCGAACATTTCGTCCGTCTCACCCTGCCCCGCGTCGCGGTGGCGTGGGATGACGGCGTATCGCCCTTGAGCGCTGGCGCGCTGCGCTATGTGCTCGAACAACGGTTGGGTCTGCCGGTCGCACCGATCCGCACCAGCCGCTTGGCCCGCGCCGATCTGTCCGAATATGACGTGCTGCTGGTGCCTGAAGGCGATCCGTCGAGCGTGCTCGGCGATGCCGGGCAGCGCGCGATCCGCAGCTTTGTGCAGCGCGGCGGCGTGCTGGTGGCGATTGGCGACAGTCTTGAAACCTTCAGCAGCGGCGACAGCCCACTCCTGGCCGTGAAGCGCGAAGCGGCACTGGGGCGCGAACCCGACGCCGCCGAGGATGATGCCAAGGCCACCCTTGCGGAGGCCATCGAAATCGCCAGCGACGCCGAATATCGCGATGCGATCAAAGATCAGGCGGCATTGCCCGACACCCTGCCCGGCGCATTGCTCAACGTGGTGGCTGACCCCGACAATTTCCTCTCTGCCGGATATGATGATGGCGCGGTAGTGCTGGCGACCGGCACGCAGATTTTCACCCCGCTTGATCGAGCAAAGGGGATCAACGTGCTGCGCTTTGCCGCGCCCGGTAACCTGATTGCCAGCGGTTATGTCTGGGAGGAAAACCGGCGACAACTGGCTTACAAGCCCTATCTGATGGCGCAGCAGCAGGGGCGCGGGCTGGTGATCGGGTTTGCGCATGATCCTTCGACCCGCGCGTACCTCGAAGGGCTCGACCTGCTGATCGCCAACGCGGTGCTGGTTGCCCCGTCGCGGGTGCGGTGACGCAGGCTAGGCTTGACGGAATGGTTGTGGCATCCTGACCGGCATGGCGCTGTTTGAAGCCCTCGTTATCGCCCATGTCGCCGCCGGAGTGGTGGGACTGACCGCGTTCTGGGGGCCGATTGTAACCCGCAAGGGCGCAGCCAATCATCGCAAGTGGGGTAAGGCCGCATGCTACGGCTTCCTCGGCGCTGGCGCACTGGCGATCGCGATGGCGTTGCTGTCGCTCTACGGGCTGGAGGATCGGCACCCCGAAATCTCCGACCGCGCCCTGTTTGACGGACTGTTCGGGTGGATGATGCTCTATCTGGGGGTGCTCACCATCGGGTTTGTCGACTATGGCCTCGCCGTGATCCGCCATGCGCGCGACCGTCGGGCACTGCGCGGCGTGAGGTATCAAGCGGTCATTGCAGCCGTGGTGATCTCAGGCGCATGGTGCGGATATTACGGCATCCGGGTCGAGCATCCCTTGATGGTGCTGGTCGCCTCCATCGGCATTGTGGCGATGGCGATCCAGCAGCTTTACATCTGGCGCCGGGTCGATCCGCCGCGCACAACCTACGTTGGCGAGCACTTTCGTGCGCTGATCGGTATGGGGATTTCGGCCTATACCGCCTTCATGTCGGTCGGACTGATCCGCATGGTGCCAGAACACGTGTTCAACCCGGCGATCTGGGCCGGGCCGAGCGTGGTGGGGCTAAGCCTGATCCTCTATTTCACCCTGAAAGCCAAACGTGCCGCCGCCCCTAAGCCGTCAGGCGCTCGCCCACATCCGCAATAGGTTGGCGATGGTCTTGTCTAACGTCAGCAGCTCGGCCGATTGGCTGGGCAGCGTCTTGCGCAGCGCCGTGCGCAGATTTTCGAGATCGAACAGCATCTCACGCTGGGCCTGATCGGCCAGCAGGCTTTCGATCCAGCCGACGCACACGATCCGTTCCCCGCGCGTTACCGGCTTGACCTCGTGGATGCTGGCCGAAGGGTAGAGCACCAGATAGCCGGCATCGCCCTTCAATTCCTGCGTCATGCCCGCAGCGTGGATCACCAATTCGCCGCCGTCGTACTCGCCCGGCGGGGTCAGGAACAGCGTGAACGACAGGTCAGTGCGCAGCCGCCGCGCGCCTTTGCCCATCAGCGCATTATCGACATGCGCGCCATATTGCCCGCCCACGCCAGTCTTGCTGATCATCAGCGGAGAGAACCGCCGGGGCTGGGCTGCGGCTTTGACCACGGCGTTGTCAGCGATGATCGGCAGCAGCTCGTCCTGCATCCGTCGCCCACCGGCGGTTTCCATCGCGGCCTGCAGATTGCGCTTCACCTCGCGCGCGACCGCGCCGGCCGTCTCGCGCCCGTCTCGCCATTCAAGCATGGCGATCCGTTCGCGCAAGGCGGCGAGGTGTTCTGCGTCGGAAAGGGCGTTGATAACGAGGATCATAGCGAGCAGGTCTAGCGTGGCTCGCCCAATGTGGAAAGCGGGCGGGCTGCTTAGCGCCGCACAATACCTTCGGCGAGCAGTCGATTAACCCCGGCGGCCGCTTCGTCCGGCGAAACCTCGCCCTCCCCCCACACGACGTAGCGCAGGCCGGCGAATACGTTCATGCCCATCACTGCCCAGGCTTCAAGCTCTCCCAACCCGTCGCGGAATTCACCGCTGGCTGAACCGGCCCGCAAGCGGTCGGCGATCCGCGCAGCGATGGTTTCATAATGCTCACGGTAGCTGGCTGGGTCGACGAATTCAGCCTCGTCGATAATGCGATAGACCTCTTTATGCTCGGCAGCGAAGTGCAGGAAGGCGCCCAGCGCGGCGCGCTCGATTTCGAGGCCGCCCATGCCTTCGTGCAAGGCCGAGCGCGCGCTGGTGCGCACCTTCTCGCTCATATCGGCGACCAGCGCGCGGAACAGCGAATCCTTGCTGTCAAAATAGGTGTAGAAACTGCCGAGTGCGACGCCCGCACGCCGGGTGATCGAGCTGACCGAGGCTTCGTGAAAGCCCTTTTCGCCAAACTCCTCCGCCGCTGCATCAAGCAGTTTGCGCAAGGTGCGCCGCCCACGTTCAGTGCGCGGGGTCTTGGCTTCGGGCACCGCGCCTTCGGTCAGTGTCGCAGCAACACCGACGGCATCTGCGACCTTTGCCCCGCTCCCGTGACTGTTGCGCATTGGCTACTCCCTCGCCCCATTCGCTACGCTGGCACGTTATCTCACACAAGTCCAAACTTGAAAGATGGTTCAACTTTCAATATCAGGGTGGCAATAGAGGGCCAGGAGAGGAACAGACCCCATGACCAAGACATTTTATAGCCGCGCGCTGCTGCTTGCCGGTTGCGCCGGAATTGCTACGTTCGCCGCACCGCTCGCCGCGCAGGACACCGTTGATGAGACCGCTAGCGTCAGCGATGAAGCTGAAGAAGGCGTCATCATCGTCACCGCCCGCCGTCGTGAAGAGCGTCTGATCGATGTGCCGTTGTCGGTTACCTCGCTCAGCGGGGAGACGCTGGCGCAGCAGGGCATTCAGGATCTGACCCAGATCGGCCAGCTGGTGCCGAACATCACACTCGAAGTCAGCCGCGGCACCAACACCACCCTCACCGCCTTCATCCGCGGTGTCGGTCAGCAGGATCCGGTCGCCGGGTTCGAAGCGGGTGTCGGGCTGTATGTCGATGACGTCTATCTCAACCGGCCCCAAGCTGCCGTGCTCGACATCTATGAAGTCGAACGGATCGAAGTGCTGCGCGGGCCGCAGGGCACGCTGTATGGCCGCAACACCATCGGCGGCGCGATCAAGTATGTCACTGCCGAATTGCCTGACGACACCAGCCTGAAAATTCGCGGCACCTATGGCTCCTACGATCAGGCCGATCTGATCGTCACGGCATCGGCGCCCGTGAGCGACAACCTGAAAATCGGCGCGAGCGGCGCGCGGCTGTCGCGCGGCGGATTTGGCGACAACCTCACGCTCGGCACGGAAAACTACAACAAGGACGTTTGGGCCGCGCGCGGCACGATTGAATTCGACAACGGCCCAGTGTTCATCCGCCTGTCGGGCGACTACGTGAAGGACAACAGCGAAGCCCGCCAGGGCCACCGCCTGATCACCAGCTTGCAAACCGGCGCGCCCGTGCTTGACGATGTGTTCGATACCCGCGCGGGCCTCAACATCGTTGACCAGGAAGTCGAAGCTTACGGCGGCGCGCTCAACATCGCGGTCGAAGTCAGCGACACGATCACATTGAAATCGATCACCGGCTACCGCGAGGATGCCTCAACCTCGCCAATCGATTTCGATAGCTTGCCTGCGGTCGACCTCGATGTGCCCGCAATCTACGAGAACAAGCAGTTCAGCCAGGAATTCCAGCTGCTCTATGAAAGCGACAATCTGTCCGGCGTGCTCGGGGCGTATTATCTCGACGCCAACGCCTTCACCGCGTTTGATGTGGCGTTGTTCACCACGCTGAACGGGCTGACCGCGCAGACGCTGGGCGATGTCGATACCGAAACGTGGTCGGTGTTCGGCGATTTCACCTACGACCTGTCCGACACGCTCAGCGTCTCGCTCGGCGGACGTTACACCAATGACAAACGCACCAGCACGGTGCTGCGCACCACCTTCCTCGGCGGGTTTTCCAACCTTTTCGGCGGAACGGGCGTTCCGATTGCTGTCACCAGCAATTTCAACGGCAGCGCGACGTTCAAGGATTTCAACCCGCGTGCCTCGATCAGCTGGCGGCCCAACGCCGATCACAACCTCTATTTCACCTATTCGCAGGGGTTCAAGGGCGGCGGGTTCGATCCGCGCGGCCAGACCAGCGCCGCGCCTGATCTTGATGGCGACGGTGACCGCGATTTCGACGACCAGTTCGAATTCCTGAGCTTTGAGCCCGAGACAGTCGACAGCTACGAAATCGGCTGGAAGGCCTCGTTGCTCGACAACCGGTTGAACATCAGCCTCGCCGCGTTCCTTGGCCAGTATGATAACGTCCAGATCCCCGGATCGGTCGGGTTCGATGCCAATGGCGATGGCACCAATGAAACCTTCATCGGGATCACGTCAAACGCGGCTTCGGCTGACGTTAACGGGATCGAGTTTGAAGGCACCGCACTGGTAGGCAGGGATTTTGCAGGGGACGGCAGCCGTTTCAGCGTCAACTGGTCGCTCGGCGTGCTGGATGCCAAGTTCAACACTTTCATCGACAATTTCGGCAATGACGTGGCCGACAACCGCGTGTTCCAGAACACGCCGGATATCACCGCGCACATGGGCTTCAACCTCGGCGTGCCAGTGGCGAGCGGGATGGTCGATTTTATCGGCCTTGCCTCGCTCCGGTCGGACGCCAGCCAGTTTGAAGTCGCCAACCGCTTCCTCGATCAGGACGGGTTCGTGCTGGTTGATGCCAGCATGGTCTATACCGTCGATAGCGGGCTGTTCTCGATTGGGGTGCATGGCAAGAACCTGTTCAACAAGGAATATATTGTTGCAGGCTACAACTTTGTCGCGGGCGGCAATCCTCCGGGCACGCCGTTCGTCTCGACGCTGGGCCGCGAAGGCACTTTGACCGGCTTCTACGGCGACCCGCGCCGGATCTTCGTGACCGCGCAGGTTAACTTCTAGCACAGCCGGTGTTTGACGGGGGGAGCGGGCGGATCGGCTATTGGCTGATCCGCTCGTTTGCATTTACCTTGGCTTCGCTGGGCCTTCGGCCTGCTCGCGCCCGTCCAGATAGCGTTTGGCGACATAGCCGCCCACGCCTAGCGCAATCATCGCAGGAAAGCTGACGCGTGAGATGATGAACGGCACCGCCGTTGCCAGCGCCACGCCGGTCGCGCCGCCCAATGCCGGATGGCCCTTGGCAAGTTTGGCACCAATGGCGCCGCCGATTATTTTGCGTATCATGTGTCGTCCTCCAGCCTCAACAACGGGCCGCGGGCCCGGCAGGTTCCCCGCAATTGCACCTTCCCTTGCAAAGCGTGAACAGGCATAGGCGCGGGCCATGCACGATATTCGTTTTATCCGAGAGAATCCGGCAGATTTTGATGCAGCGCTGGCCCGGCGCGGACTTGATCCGCTGGCCAAGGCGCTGATCGCGCTCGACGAAGAACGCCGCGCGGTGACGACGCAGGTGCAGGTCGCCCAATCCCGCCGCAACGAAGCGTCCAAGCTGATTGGCGCGGCGATGGCCAAGGGTGATCGTGACACGGCCGAGGCGATCAAGGCTGAGGTCGCGGCGCTCAAGGACGAAATGCCCGCCTTGGAAGCGCGCGCCGATGAATTGGCGGCGAAGCTGAAGGCGGCGCTGGAGATCATTCCCAACCTGCCTGCCGACGATGTGCCGCATGGCGCGGGCGAGGAGGAGAATGTCGAAGTGTCGCGTTGGGGCACCGCGCGGGAGTTCGACTTCACGCCCAAGGAACACGCCGACCTCGCGCCCGCGCTGGGCATGGATTTCGAAACCGGTGCGCGTCTTTCGGGTGCGCGCTTCACCTTCCTGCGCGGCGACATGGCACGCCTGCACCGCGCGCTCGGGCAATTCATGCTCGATGTGCAGACGCGTGAACACGGCTACGAGGAATGCAATCCGCCGGTGCTCGTCAAGGACGAGGCAATGTACGGTACCGACAAGCTACCAAAGTTTGCCGAGGATAGTTTTCGAACCACGGATGACCGCTGGCTCATCCCCACCAGCGAGGTCTCCCTCACCGCCAGCGTTATGGGCGAGCTGCTTGACGAAAGCGCACTGCCGATGCGCCTCACCGCGCTCACCCTGTGCTTCCGTTCGGAAGCGGGGGCGGCGGGGCGCGATACGCGCGGGTTCATCCGCCAGCACCAGTTCGAAAAGTGCGAGCTGGTCAGCATCGTGCGCCCCGAAGACTCCGAAGCTGAACACCAGCGCATGGTCCGCGCGGCGGAGACCATCCTCGAGCGCCTGAACCTGCCCTATCGCAATCTGCTGCTGTGCACCGGCGACATGGGTTTTGGCGCGCGCAAGACTTATGATCTTGAGGTGTGGCTGCCGGGCCAAGGCGCATTCCGCGAGATCAGCTCGTGTTCTAACACCGGCGATTTTCAGGCCCGCCGGATGAACACCCGCTACCGTGTCGCGGGCGAGCAGAAGACCACCCAATTCGTCCACACCCTCAACGGCTCCGGCCTCGCGGTCGGGCGGACGCTGGTGGCGGTGCTTGAGAATTACCAGAACGCCGATGGCACCGTGACCGTGCCTGATGCCTTGCTGCCTTACATGGGCGGTGTGACGAAACTGGAGCCAGCCAAGTAATGCGCATCCTCCTCACCAATGATGACGGCGTGCACGCCCCCGGCCTCAAGGTGCTGGAGGAAATCGCGCGACAATTCTCCGACGATATCTGGATCTGCGCTCCGTCAGAGGAGCAATCGGGCGCGGGCCATTCGCTCACGCTGACCCGCCCGGTGCGACTGCAACAGCTGGGCGAGCGGCGCTTTGCTGTCACGGGCACACCGACAGACAGTGTGATGATGGCACTGCGCACCGTCATGCCCTCGCCGCCCGACATCATCCTGTCGGGCGTCAACCGCGGGGCGAACCTCGGCGATGATGTCACCTATTCGGGCACCGTCTCCGCCGCCATTGAAGGCGCTCTGGCCGGCATCCGCTCGGTCGCATTCAGCCAGGTCTATGCCCGCGAAGGTATGGGGGATGATGTGCCATTCGGTGCAGCGCGCGAATGGGGGGCCAAGGTGCTTGCGCCCCTGATCGATGCGCCGCTGGCCGAACGCACGCTGATCAACATCAACTTCCCCGCGCTCGCGCCCGCAGAGGTCAAGGGCATCCGCGTCGTGCGTCAGGGCTTCCACGATTATTCACGCGGCAGCATCGTCGAAGGGCGCGACCCGCGCGGATACCGCTATTTTTGGTTCGGCCTGCACGCGATTGAGCACACGCTTGACCACGGCACCGATCTGGAAGCGATTGACGATGGATTTGTCGCGGTGACGCCGTTGCAGCTCGACTTCACCCACTATTCGACCATCGGCCTGCTGGCTGAGCGTTACGCCGGCTGATGGCGTCCAAGCCCGGCCGCAACCTGTTTAAGCGCAAGGCGTTGCTGGCTGACCAGTTCCAGCCGCTGCGGCGTGCGGTCAAGTTGCCGGTGTGGGGCGATCTCGGTATTCGCATGGGCCTCGCCTTCGGGCTGATCGGGCTGGTGGTGATGATCCACTGGCTCGACCGCGATGGGCTGGTCGATAACTACGACAAGCAAATCAGCTTTCTCGATGTGGTCTATTTCACCATGATCAGCATCACCACCACCGGATTTGGCGATATCGCTCCGGTCAGCGACCGCGCACGGTTGATCGAAGCGGTGATCGTCACCCCGGTGCGGATCGCGGTCTTGTTTATCTTCGTGGGTGCAGCCTATGATTTCGTCATCAAACGCAGCTGGGAGAATTGGCGCATGGCCCGCATACAGGAACAGCTGACCGATCACGTCGTGGTGTTGGGCTACGGCGTCTCGAATGGACAAAGCGTCGGCGAATTGATCGAGCGCGGGATTGATCCGCGCCACATCGTGGTGATCGATCCGTCGGAGGAGCGACTGGCCGAAGCGGAAAAGCTCGGCGTCAATGTCATGGCCGCCGATGCCACGCGCGATGAAACGCTCAAAGCGGTACGCATTGCCGAGGCGCAAAGCGTGCTGGTTTCCGCCGGGCGCGACGATACCTCGATCCTGATGGTGTTGACCGTGCGCCATCTCGCACCCGATGTGCCGATCAGCGTGGTGGTGCGCGCTGATGATAACGAATTGCTGGCGCGGCAGGCGGGCGCGAACAATGTCATCAACCCGGTGCGCTTTACCGGCTTGCTGCTGGCGGGCAGCGTCAAGGGCGCACACATCGCCGATTACCTTGCCGACCTCGCCAGTGTGGGCGGGCGGGTGCAGCTAGTTGAGCGCGTGGTGAGCGAGGCGGAATGCGGCAAGTCGATCACTGATCTCAACAGCGGTGGTCAGGGCTTGCGCGTCTATCGCAACGGCCGTGCAATCGGGTTCTGGGAGCCGGAATGCCAGACGCTCCAACCGGGCGACGTAGTGGTTGAAATTGTGCCGACTTCGGGCCGCGAGGCGACCTGATCCCCGCTATCGGAACAATACGAATATTCCGCCCATTGCCGCCATGCCGAACACGAAATGCCCGGCATCAATCATGAACAGCGAAAGCGGTTTGCGCTGGTGCAGGTAGTTGATCCCGATTGCCGGGATCATGACGCCCACAGCAAAGCCGATCGCCATCATCATCACCACAAAAGCCGGTGGATCGGTGCGAACGATCAAGTGCCACAGCACCATCGCAATCAGGACTTCAAATGCGAAGGTCAGGCCAAAGATCGCGGCCATACTGCCGGTTTTCATCTGGGTGTTCGAAAGCCCCGCCGCGCGCTGCCACGGCTTGCTGAAAATCAGGCCATACCACAGCGCGCCGACCGCGAAGAAAGCGGCAGCTCCGGCCAGCACCGGCCATAGGGCAAAGTCGCTCATGCTTGGATCTCCTCGGGGTTGAACGGCCATGCTAGCCTAAAGCCGCGCATCAGTGTAGGGGCGCGCCGCATATGACCACTGCCCAAACCATCGCACCCACGGTTCTCCCCGACCAGAAGACCATCGGTATGGTCAGCCTCGGCTGCCCCAAGGCGCTCGTCGATTCCGAACGCATCCTCACCCGGCTGCGCGCCGATGGCTATGCCTTTGCCGCAGATTATGCGGGCGCGGATGTCGTGTTGGTCAATACCTGCGGTTTCCTCGATTCCGCAAAGGAAGAAAGCCTTGCCGCTATCGGCGAGGCGATTGCAGAGAATGGCCGTGTGATCGTGACCGGTTGCATGGGCGAGGAAGCCGACGCAATCCGCGCCGCGCACCCGCAAGTGCTGGCGATCACCGGCGCGCATCAATACGAGCAGGTGGTCGAAGCGGTGCATACTCACGCACCGCCATCGCAAGGACCGTTCATCGACCTGATCCCGCAGCCGGACATCAAACTAACCCCGCGCCATTACAGCTACCTCAAGATTTCCGAGGGCTGCAATCACTCCTGCGCGTTCTGCATCATCCCGCAATTGCGCGGGAAACTCGCCAGCCGCCGGATCGACGCGTGCCTGCGTGAGGCGGAAAAGCTGGTGGCGGCCGGGACGAAGGAACTGCTGGTGATCTCTCAAGACACCAGCGCCTACGGGGTCGATATCCGTCACGAGACGCGCGAATGGAAAGGCCGCGAAGTGCGCGCGCACATGACCGATCTGGCGCGCGAACTGGGCCAACTGCGCACACCCGAAGGCCGCGCGCCGTGGGTGCGGTTGCACTACGTGTATCCCTACCCCCACGTCGACCAGGTCATCCCGCTGATGGCTGAAGGCCTGCTGACGCCCTATCTCGACATTCCGTTCCAGCATGCTTCGCCGAAGGTGCTCAAGCTGATGAAGCGCCCGGCGAACGAGGCCAAGGTGCTTGAACGGTTGAAATCGTGGCGCACAATCTGCCCCGATATTGCGATCCGCAGCTCGTTCGTGGTCGGCTTTCCGGGCGAGACTGAGGAGGACTTCCAATACCTGCTCGATTGGCTCGAAGAAGCCCAGCTTGACCGGGTTGGCGCATTCCGGTTCGAACCGGTCGCAGGCGCAGCGGCGAATGATTTGCCCGATCAGGTGCCCGAGGCGGTCAAGGAAGAACGTTACGCCCGGATCATGGCAGTGACCGAGCGGATCAGCGCCGCCAAACTTGCGGCCAAGATCGGCCGCACGTTGCCCATCATCATCGACGAGGTCGGCGAGCCGGACGAAGACGGCGATATCGGCGCCACCGGCCGATCACAGGCTGACGCGCCGGAAATCGACGGTGCGGTCTACCTGCGCAACGTCCCCGCCACCTTGGCGCCGGGCGATATTGTTGAGGCGGTGATCGAAGATGCCGATGAGCATGATCTGTTTGGGGTGATTGCGGATAAATAATTCGACAGGCGGCGCTTAAATCGCCCTCAAGGCATTCCGTTACTGCAACCCGTTGGTTGTAAATATATCAATTAACCCCACATAGGGCGTAAGCTTAGGCCCTCTCAATATTCATCGGTATTCTCCTTTGTCGATTGAACGCCAATCCGACAGGCCTCGATTCGCGTCGGCAACAAAGGACAATACTATGAAAAAGTTTTCTGAAATCTTGGCATTTGCAGTTCTGACCGTGGGCCTTGCCGCTTGCGCCGGGTCGGGCAGTTCATCTTTGAACGCAGGGGAGCGGATCAGTCAGCGCGGCGACGCCATCACGCAATACGGCGATGACTGGACAGCAGGCAACAAGTCTGTCCGCGATGGTGAGAAGCTGAATGCCAAAAGCACTGACCAAATTGCCGACGCCCGCAAAAAGCTCGCCAAAGCTGAAGCCGATCAGGCCAAGGCGCAGCAAATGATCGCCGATGGCTCAGCCCGGATGCAGCGTTCGGAGGCCGAATATGCCGCCACTCGCGCCGGCCCGGCTGCAACAAGCATCCCGCAGCCGAATTGATGCGATGGGGGCGATGGCAATACCTCGCCCCCACAATCCAGCGATTAACCCCTGCCCCAATGCCGTCCCCCCGAGGGACGCGGGTTGGTTAACCGCTGGTAACTCTGCCGCTAACGCGGCATAATTGCCTTTATGAGCCAAAGACACGCCTTACAGCTAGCCCTTGCAGTTATTGCCATGCTGCCGATGCCGGTCGCCGCGCAAAGCAATGCTGATCAAGCTGCCCAGGCGGCGCAGCTGCTGACAGCGCGCGCCGATGCCGCGTTTGAACGGATTGACCCCAATTTTGAGCTTCCGTTGGCAGACGAAGCCGCACAAACCTATACTGGACTGCCGCCACTGACAGCCGAGGAAGCGGACGACGCGCCGACTATAGAATATGTCGATACCGCCGACGTTCCCGCCCCACCTGAACCACCTCGCGGGCCAGCTGTGCGGAAGATTGCTGCCCCCACACCGGTCGCACTCGCCAGCAATGATCCCTTTGTGATCAAGTCAATCCTGCCGATCGAAGGCACAATCCGTTATGGCGACTGGTTCTGGGATGAAAGCGCCGCACCCACGGCGGGCAAGCTTGTCATCACCGTTGATCTTGAAGCGCGTGTCATCAGTGCATTTCGTGACGGGCATGAAATCGGCACTGCGGTGGCGCTGCTCGGTACGCGCCAGCACCCGACCCCGCTTGGCACTTTCCCGATCCTGACCAAGGAGAAGGACAATGTCTCGGAGAAATACGACAACGCCCCGATGCCGCACACGCTGCGGCTGACGTGGGCTGGTGTCGCGATCCACGGTTCGCCTGTGCTGAATGGCTATGCCAGCCACGGCTGCGTGGGCGTTCCCGATGAATTCGCTGCCAAGCTTTTCGCCGCCGCCAAGCGCGGAGACAAGGTAATCATCACCCGCGGCAAGATGGTGGGCGTAGGCGACAAGGTATTATGAGGCTTCGGCCTAGTTTGCCTTGCCCCGTGCAGGTTCCGGCCTGAAACGCCATACCCGCATCATCACGCCGACTTTCTCCACGCGCTCAACCCCGGCCTGCGCCAGCACACCGCCAATTGACGCGTTCTTGCCCTGCCACAACCGGTCCCACGCACGCCCAGCCTCGGCGCGAGTGGCATGTCCGCCCAGCTCGGTGATGATCCGCAAAATCGTCTCGATGGCGATGACGCGGGGAACATTGGCGCAGTAGGTGTAGCCCAAACCGCCGGGTGCGGCCTCATCACGCATCACCATTTCGTGCCAATCGAGTTCGGCATACCAATCAAGCGCCTGCCAGCCTTCCGCCAAGTGCGCGGCGCTTGCAGCAAGCTGCATCGGATCAAGCCAGTCGGTAGCGGCCAGCGCCATGCGCAACCGGGCGCGGTCGAAATCGGGGTTGGTGTTGGCGGGATCGGCGGCCGGGGTGATACCTGCGGCGGCGACCAGCTCTGCCAGCTCTGCCTTGCGCCAGCCGAGCAGTGGGCGAAGCAGGGTAACCTCGGTTCCATCGATCCGCGAAGCCGCACGCACCCCCGCCAGCCCTGCCAGCCCGCTCCCCCGGTTGAGCCGCATCAGCAGAGTTTCAGCCTGATCGTCGATGTGATGCGCGGTGGAAACGGCGCCCAAACCTTCGGCCAATGCCCATTGTGCCAGCGCCGCATAACGCGCCTCACGCGCGCGTGCTTGCACATTGCCTGGGGCGAGGGACACTTTCAGCGGAGTGAAGGGAATGCCGCGCTCAGCCGCGATGCGCTCGACCAAAGCGACCTCGCCTGCCGCTTCGGGGCGCAGCCCATGGTCGATGCTGGCGACGGCAATCTGCCCGGGCAGCGCAGCGTGCGCGAGCAGCAGCAGCGCCAGACTATCTGGCCCACCAGACACCGCCAAGCCTAGCGGCCCGTTACGCTCGCTCTCCGGCCAGATAGCCGCCAGATCGGCAGCAAAGCGTCCGCTTAGCTGCACGTCACCTTGGCGCGGTTGGCTTGATAGTCGTTGGCGAGCCGCCCGGCAGCGATCAGCGGATAGGTATCGGCAAATTCAGCCAGCGCGATGCACGCGCGCTTGGTATCCTTCATCGCAATCATCGACGCTCCGAGATAGAGCAAGCTGTCCGCCGCGCGGTCACCGTTCTTATCCGCCTGATAATTGCGCAGGAACCAGCGTGCGGCTTCTTCCGGCAGTTTGTCATCAAGGAAAGCCCGGCCAAGCAGGTTGCGGCCAAAACTGATGCGGGGATGGTTGGGATACTGCTCAACAAATTTGGTCAGCTGCTGGCGTGCTTCGGGAAAGAACCCAGCGCTCCACAGACGGAAACCATAGGAATATTCGTCATCCCCAGCGTCGGCGGTCTGCGGCTTTGCGATAGCCTGCACGGCGGCGAGGCGGCTTGCGCTGGGCGCGGCAACGGGCGGCGTAGATGCGGGCGCCGGCTGCGGGATAGCGGCAACCGGGACAGAAACGGCAGGGGTCGACACTGCTGGCGCGGTAGCAGCAGGGACAGGCATTGATCCTGCCACCACCAGCGGCGCGCCTGCTGCGGTTTCCAGCGCCGTTAGCCGCGCTTCGAGCAGCGAGAGCGCATTGGCTTGCTCTTCCGAACGCGCGGTCATCGTCTGCAACTGCCGTTCAAGCGCGTCGAGCCGCACCAGAATGTCGGTTACCGCCGTCGTCGAAGGCGCGCTGATGCCTTGCGCAGGGCTGGTCGTGGGCTCGGTTCCCGGCGTGATCTGAGGTTCAAAAAAACGCCCGTCGCCGCCGGGGAATACCTTGCGCTGTAAGGCGCGCACTTCAGCCTCGATCTTGCGGATGCGCGCTTCTTCAGCGGCATCCTGCGCGAAAGCCGGGGCCGGAACGGACACTGTCATCGCCGCGGCAAGCGCAACTCCGGCGAGGCGCAATGGAATGATCCGAAGGGCGGTGGTCATGGCTGGCAGGCTCCCTGGCGGTGGCCGCTTGGCTTTGCAGCGGCGCACATGAACGTATTTGGAATCCCTGCCGTGTCAGGCCGCTCAAGTCGAGAGCGGCAGACCCCCTAATCAACGGGAAAAGCACGGCAAGCGGTGCGGGGTCAGTTACCCGCCGGCTGACCAATAGCGTTGCTGGACGAGGCTTCGACCGTTGCGGCGGCCGCCGCCGCAGGTGCAACGTCAGTTTCCGGCGCACCACTGCTCGCCGCAGGGGCCGACGACCGGCGCGGCGCAGGCCGCGTGGCATTTGATACAGGAGTAGCAAGCGCAACATCGGGTGCGGCGTCAGGCGCCGGTTCTGCCGTGCCGCGCGCCAGCAATGCGGCGGCCGAAACCGGCGCGCCCGCCAGGGTGGTTGGCTGGTCGGACAGCTTTGCCACCGTTCTGCCTCCGACGGTGATCGCCAGCGCATCAGGCCGCCCGGTGTTAATGCGCGGATCGGTCGCCTCAGCCGGCACCAGCACGGTCTCACCCTGCTTCAAAGTGCGCTCGATCAGCCGTTCGCCGCCTTCTTCGTAAAGCCGCAGCCACACGCCGTCCTCCAACGCGGTCAACACCACCTCGCCGCCGGTAGTCGTCGCAGGAGTGGGCAGCGGGCTCGGCTGGGCGACCGGTGGCGTTTCGGCCTCAGGGGTCAGCAACGAGCCCGGTTCCGTCCCCGCACCGAAATAGGAGTTATAGAAAGCAAACGCCCCGACCGCGAGCACCAGAGCAGCAAGTGCGCCCGCCCACGCAAGGCCAGCCGAGGGCAGGCGCGCGGGATCGCCCGGCTCCATGCTCGACGCAGGCATCGCACGGCGCATCGACCCATCGGCGAGTTCTGCGCGGACGACATCGGTGATCACCGCCGGATCGAGCCCCACTGCCTTGGCATAGGTGCGCGAAAATCCGATTGCATAGGCGCGCGAAGGCAGGGCTTCGAAATTGCCGTCCTCAATCGCCTGAAGGTGCCGCACTGGAATGCGGGTTTCGGCTGAAATGTGCGCTAGGTCGAGCCGCAATGCTTCGCGCGCGGCGCGCAATTTTGCGCCCGCTCCGGCTACGGGAGTATCGCTCGCGCTGTCTGCGCCAGTTTCGTTTTCGCTGTTCATGACCCGAGTCCGCGCCTTCTGCCGAGGCTTTGTATGAGAGACGATGCGTGAATTGTCCTTGAACGGGACTCCTCTGTGTGGCGCTTCCTGTCAAGCATCCTGACCGCAGGGCGGCGCGCGCAAGCCTCGCCCAGCCGCATACATCGTCAATCGTATTCGATTTCGCGCGCATCGGCCCAAGCCGAAAGCTCACGACGCAGATTGCACGTCGGGTCAGCCAGCCATGCTGTCATCGCAGCGGACAATTCCGCCAGATCGATCTTGCGCACCAGTTCCTTGATCGGGCCGACGGCTGCGGGCGTGATCGACAGGCGGCGATAGCCGATCGCGATCAACGCCAGTGCCTCCAGCCGCCGTCCGCCCATTTCGCCGCACACCCCGATATCGACCCCGCTGCCGATGCTCGATTGGATCACCCGCCGCAGGAACCGGATGATCGACGTGCTGAGCCAGTCATACCGCTCGGCCAGCTTGGGATTGGCGCGGTCGGCGGCGAACAGGAACTGGGTCAGATCATTGGTGCCAATCGACAGAAAGCTAAGGCGCGGCAGCAGAATATCGAGCACCTCGGCCAGCGCCGGCACTTCGAGCATCGCGCCGAACTGGATGCGTTCCGGCAGCGGCTTTTTCTGGGCGCGCAGATAAATCAGCTGTTCGTCGAACACCGCCTTGGCCGCATCAAACTCCCACGGCTCGCTGACCATCGGGAACATGACGTAAAGCGTGCGCCCTGCCGATGCCTCCAGCAAGGAACGCGCCTGAACCTTCATCAACCCTTCGCGTTCAAGCGCGAGGCGCAAGGCGCGCCAGCCCATCGCCGGGTTTTCATCCTGCGCGGCAATTTCGGATGAGAGATAGGGCACCGACTTGTCACCGCCGATATCAACCGTGCGGAAAATGACCGGTTTGTCGCCTGCCGCTTCCAGCACATCGCGGTAAAGCCGGGTCTGGCGTTCGCGCTGCGGCAGGGTGGCAGAGACGAGGAACTGGAATTCGGTGCGGAACAGGCCGACCCCGTCGGCGCCGGTCATGGCGAGCGCGCTCATATCGTCGCGCAGGCCTGCATTCATCATCACCTGAATGCGGGTGCCGCAGCGGGTGAACGGCTCAACATCGCGCAAGCTGGCGTAGGCCGCCTGCTTTTCGCGCGATTTGGCAAAGCGAGTCTGGAATGCATCGGCGACCTGCGGCAGTGGACGGACAATCGCGCTGCCCGCCGTGGCATCGAGCAGGATTTCGTCGCCTTCGCGGATGGTGGTGCGCACGCCTTTGGCCCGGCCGATCACCGGCACGTTCATTGCGCGCGCCACGATCACCACGTGCGCGGTCAGCGAGCCTTCTTCAAGGATCACGCCCTTCAGCCGCCGCCGGTCATATTCGAGCAATTCGGCCGGGCCAAGATTGCGAGCAATCAGAATGGTATCGCGGCGTAGGCCTTGCGAGGCGGCCGTGCCGACCTGCCCCGAGACGGTGCGCAGCAGGCGGTTCGCCAGATCCTCAAGATCGTGCATCCGGTCAGCCAGCAACGGATCGTCAATCTCGCGCATCCGCATCCGGGTGTGCTGCTGCACGCGCTCAATCGCGGCTTCGGCGGTCAGGCCGCTATCGATCGCCTCGTTGATCCGGCGCGACCAGCCTTCATCGTAGGCGAACATCTTGTAGGTCTCGAGCACCTCCTCGTGCTCTCCACCGGCGCCGAATTCGGCCTGGCTCGCCAGACTATCAATCTGTTCGCGCATCCGGTCGAACGCGCGGTACACCCGCTGGCGCTCGGCCTCAGTATCCTCGGCCATGACCTGCGTGATTTCAACGCGCGGTTGGTGATACACGGCGTGGCCTGCGCCCAGCCCTTTCACCAACGTCAGCCCGGCCAGCGTCTGCGGCCCGGTTTGTTCCTGCGTCAGCCCGCGCGCTTCTTCTTCATCGACCAATTCGGCATTGGCGATCAATTCGGACAAGACCATCGCGGTGGTCTGGAGCGCCTCGATCTCAATCTCTTCGTACCGGCGCGGCTCGACATGCTGGACGCACAACACCCCCACCGCGCGCTCGCGATAAACAATTGGCACGCCGGCAAAGGAGTGGAACTTTTCCTCACCCGTTTCAGGGCGGTATTGAAAGTCAGGGTGCGCTTTGGCCTCGGCGAGGTTGAGCGTATCGACCTTCTGCGCAATCGCGCCGGTCAGCCCTTCGCCAATCGCCATGCGGGTGACGTGCACCGCGCTCTGATTGAGCCCGCGGGTGGCGAACAGCTCCAACATGCCTTCGCGCAGAAGGTAGATTGAGCACACCTCGCTCGACAGGCATTCGCCGATAATCTCGACCACCTGATCGAGCTTGGCCTGCGCGTGGAGGCGCGAAGCCATGACTTCGGTCAGGCGGGTGAGGATCTGGCGGGCGGCGGCGGCGGCACTCATGGTGATGCGGGCTTATTCATTCCGCACAGTAAATGCAAAACAACCTGTTGGCTGGTGCCGCCGCCGCGCGCGATTGCGACGCTTAGTGCGTGGCAATTTCTTCTTTCAATCGCAGTTTCTGCTTTTTGAGAGACTGGACCATCGCGGTGTCGGGCACGGGCCTTGCCATTTCATCGCGCAGGCGGGCTTCGATGCCGGCGTGCTTGCTTTGCAAGGCGTTGAGGTGGGAAGACACTGCGGTCGATGCCATAGTTCGTTCTCCTTGTATGCGGGGGGATGCCCCCGAAAAAGGCGACTCGGCAAACGAAGCGGCCGAGCCGCAGGTTCCAGTGAAACCATATGCAGCTTGCGTTGCAAAGCCCTGATGAAACGTAAATCGATGCACCCGTGCCGCGCCTGCGATGAAGCGATCCGGCCCAGCCCTTCGCAGGCGGACGGAAAATGCGGGAGGCATCTTACCGAATCGGACGGGAACGCGTAGCGCGGCCAACTGTTGCTTGGGCGGATCGCCGTCGGCGAGCGTGACGTGCAAAGGGACGAGGCCTGGGATGACCGAGCAAGAGCTCAGGAAAGCGCTTGAGTTGCTCAAGACCGAGCATCGTGACCTTGATGCTGCGATTGCCGCCCTGACCGAGGCCGCCCGCAACAGTGCGTCGGCCGATCAGCTACAGATTGCCCGCCTGAAAAAGCGCAAGCTGCGGCTGCGCGATCAGATCGCGATTATCGAAGACACGCTGCTGCCTGACATTATCGCCTGACTTTTGGGTTCACTGTCGTGAACCGGCGGGGGGGGCGGTCTGCGCCACCATGGGTGGCTGCAAACAAAGATGGTTAGCGAACGGTTCAACCTGTTCCGGGGCGGGACGAAGTCAAAAATTGCGCGGAAAGTAACCATACTGCAGTGGCGGGCAGGCGCCGCGCGGCGTAATCTTGCGCCCATCATGGCTCGAACCACCAGTCTGTCCCGCCCGATTGTCGAGGCGCTATATACCGAAGCACTCGTGCTCGCCGATGAAGTGCGCGCGGTGTTTGCTGCAGGCACGCGCGCGCCGCAGATTGGCGAAGATGCCTTCCTGCGCCTCGCGCTGTCGACCGAAGGGCTGAAGACCACCACCCGAATGATGCACGTATTGGCGTGGTTGCTTAACCAGCGTGCGCTGTTTTCCGGCGAATTGAGCGAAAATCAGGTGCGCCTGCATGGTGGCCTGCCGCCCGATCGCGGGTCGGATGAACGTCAGCTCGCGCTGCTCGAACCCGAAACCCGTGAGCTGATCGCCGATACCGAACGCCTGCACCAACGCATCGCCCGGCTGGACGAGGCATGGCGTCAGCATTTCGAAATGGTATCCCCGGCCCGCGCGTTTCAGGAACGCATCGGGCGCGAGTTTGGGCGACTAGGATAGACCCGATCAGGCTGCGGCGAGCGCTTTGCGCCAGCGCATCAACCGTTCCTCGCGCACGCCAGCTGCCAAATTCGGGGTGAATTTGGCGAGTTCACCGCGCATCGCCTCTGCCGCCACGTCAAGGCTTGGATAAAGCCCCGCCCCGGTCGCCGCCAGCATCGCCGCGCCGAGCCCAGTGGTCTCGACAAAGCCGGGCCGCTCGACAGTGATCCCCAGCATATCGGCGAGATCCTGCGCCATCCAGTCATTCGCCGCCATGCCGCCATCGATCCGGAGCGTCTGCCACGCCGCCCCATCAGCAGCGAAGGCGGTTGCGAGATCATGCGTCTGGTGAGCCATAGCTTCCAGCGCCGCACGAGCGAGATGTGCCTTGCCGCTTGCAAAGGATAGTCCCGCAATCACCCCGCGCGCTTCGGCCTGCCAATGCGGCGCGCCCAGCCCGGTGAGCGCAGGCACGATCACCACGCCGCCGCTATCGGGGATCGACCGCGCCAGCGCCTCGGTCTCCTCCGCCACCTGCACAATCCCGAGCGAATCGCGCAACCATTGCACTAGGCTACCGGCGACAAACACCGACCCTTCGATGGCATAAGTGCGCGCGCCCTCAATCTGAGTCAGCACCGTACCGAGCAGACGGTGGGTCGAGCGGGGGATCGCCGCCCCCTGACAGGTCAGCACAAAGGCGCCGGTGCCATAGGTCGCCTTGGTCTGTCCCGGCGCGAGGCAGCCTTGCCCAATGGTCGCCGCCTGCTGATCGCCGACCAGCCCGGTGATCGGGATGGCGCGGCCGAGCAGCGCCGGATCGGTCATGGCGAGCGGCCCGGCCATATCGACGACGCCCGGCAGCGCGGACAGCGGCACGCCCAGCAAATGGCACAGCCCTTCGTCAAACTGCGCATCCTCCAGCCCCAGCAGCAACGTGCGACTGGCATTGCTGGCGTCCGATATATGGGCACGTCCGCCCGTCAGCTTGAAGGTCAGCCAGCTTTCAACCGTCCCGAACGCCAGCGTCCCACGCTCCGCAGCGCTGCGAACTTCGGGCACATTATCAAGCATCCAGCGCATCTTGGTGCCCGAGAAATAAGGGTCGAGCAGCAGCCCGGTGCGGCGCTGCACTTCGCCTTCGTGGCCTGCATCGCGCAATTGGGCGCACAGCGGTTCGGTGCGGCGATCCTGCCAGACGATGGCGTTGGTAAGCGGCTCGCCCGTGGCATTGTCCCACGCCACCACGGTTTCACGCTGATTGGTGATGCCGATGCAAGCGATGCTCGCCGCCCCGCCTACCTTGGCGATCACTGCTTGTGCGCAGGCGAGGCTCTTGTCCCAGATTTCGCGTGGATCATGCTCGACCCAGCCCGATTGCGGGTAATGCTGGGTCAGCGGCTCCTGCGCTTGTGCGACCAACGCACCGTCGGCTGCAAACAGCATCGCGCGCGTCGAGGTGGTGCCTTCGTCGAGCACCAGGATGTAGTCAGCCATGGGATATTCCTCTCTCCCGCGTGACATCTGCCACGGTGCTCGCCATATGCAAGGGCATGGTCACGATCCCTCCCCAACCCTGGCCCACCGGCCTTGCCGATGCGGTTGAGCCGCTGGTCATGCGCGTGCTCGCGCCCAATCCCTCGCCCTATACCTTCACTGGGACGCAGACCTATGTGGTGGGCGAAGCGGGCGGGCCGGACTGCGCGGTGATCGATCCCGGCCCGAACGAGGCGGCACATATCGATGCGATCGTCGCCGCTGTGGCAGGACGCAAGGTGGTGGCCATCATGTGCACCCACACCCACCGTGACCATTCCCCCGCCGCTGCGCCGCTGGCAGAGTTGACCGGCGCGCCGATTGTCGGCTGCGCGCCACTGGTGCTGCAGGTTGACGGGCCGCGTTCGGACGAGGCGTTCGACCCGACCTATGCCCCCGACCGTGTTCTGGCCGATGGCGAAGGCATGCGCGGCACCGGCTGGACGCTGACTGCGGTCGCCACGCCGGGGCACACCTCGAACCACCTGTGCTATGCGCTCGAAGAAAGCGGCGCGCTTTTCACCGGCGATCACGTGATGGGTTGGTCGACCAGCGTGGTGATCCCGCCCGATGGCGACATGGGCGACTACATGGCGAGCCTCGACAAGCTGATGGTGCGCGAAGACGTGCGCTATCACTCCGCCCACGGCGCCGCGATCGAGAAACCGCGCCAGTTGGTGCGCGGCATGATCGGCCACCGACGCCAGCGTGAAGCGCAGATCCTGCGCCTGATGGGAGAGGCCGCTCGTCCGGTCAGCGGTTTCATCCCCGATATGTACAAAGGCCTCGACCCGCGCCTGATCCCGGCCGCGGAAATGAGCGTAACCGCGCATCTGATCGATTTGGAAAAGCGCGGGGCGGCTCGGCGCGACGGCGCAGTGTGGCAGGCTGTCTGACGCTTTTCGCGCACCGGCTTGCAGGGCGGGGCAATCCGTGATCAAATGACCATCCGGGACGCTTTCGGGGGGAAGTCGGGATGGCTACAGCAGCAGCACCGCGCCGCACGCCGGTGGAAGGCACGCGCTTTTTCCTAATCATGGCGCTGGTGATGGCGCTGGTTATTGTCGCTGGCTTTTCGTTCAATCTGGCAATGGGCCGCTCAAGCTTTGCCGCGCCGTGGCCCTATCATGTCCATGGCATAATCTTCATGGGCTGGATCGGGCTGTATCTTGCGCAGCACGCCACGATCACCACCGGAAATCTGGCGCTCCACATCCGGCTTGGCAAGCTCGCCTATGCCTGGATTCCGCTGATGGTGGCGGCGGGCTGCATGATTATCGTGGTGACAGCGCGCAGCACCGGCGGACCGTTTTTCTTTTCGCAGAACGAATTTTTCATCAGCAACCTCGCAGGGCTGCTGGCCTTCGGCTTGGTGGCAGCGCGGGCCCTGCGCGTGAGCCGCCATACTGGCTGGCATCGGCGTCTGATGCTGGTGGCGATGAGCATGCTGACCGGCCCCGGCCTGGGCCGACTGATGCCGATGCCGTTGCTGATTCCCTATGCATGGACAATCATCGTCACGCTGTCGTTCATCTTTCCGGTGATCGCTATGATTGTCGACTGGCGCCGCGATGGCCGGGTGCATCCAGCCTATTGGTGGGGGATGGGCGTCAATGTCGGGCTGTTTGTGGCCTCAATGGCGCTGGCCTATTCGCCGCCCGGAATTGCGCTGACCGAGTGGGTGATTGCCGGAACGCCCGGTGCCGAACGGCCGATGGCAGCGTTCCTCCCGCCCGGCTTCACAATGTAAGCGAGCGGTCTGGTTAGGCGAGCGGTCTGGCAAAGGGGGGCGCTTTTCGCTCGAAAATCGCGCCACGCCCCCTATATCGGCGGTTCCTGAGACGACGGGGACTGACCAATGAGCATCCTGACCAAGAACCCCACCGGCGCCGATCTGCTGGCCGGGATCGACCGTTTGCGCAAAGAACGCAACGCGGTGATCCTCGCGCATTATTACCAGACGCCGGATATTCAGGACATTGCCGACTTCGTGGGCGACAGCCTCGAACTCAGCCGCAAGGCAGCGGCGACCGATGCGAACGTGATCCTGTTTTGCGGGGTCAAGTTCATGGCCGACACCGCCAAGATCCTCAGCCCCCAGAAGACCGTGATCCTGCCCGACATGGACGCCGGGTGCAGCCTTGAAGATAGCTGCCCGCCCGAGAAATTCCGCGCGTTCCGCGAAGCCCACCCCGATCACATCGCGTTGACCTACATCAATTGCTCGACCGAGGTGAAAGCGCTCTCCGATGTGATCGTGACCAGCTCCAGCGCCGAGACCATCCTCGCCCAGATCCCGCCCGAACAGAAGATCATCTTCGGCCCTGACCGGCACCTTGGCGGCTATCTCAGCCGCAAGTTCAACCGCGAAATGCTGCTGTGGCCCGGCGTGTGCATCGTCCATGAGGCGTTCAGCGAAACCGAGCTGCTCAAGCTGAAAGAGCAATATCCCGGCGCGCCCGTCGCCGCGCACCCGGAATGCCCGCCGACGATCATTGATCACGCCGATTACGTCGGCTCGACCAGCGGCATCTTGAGCTTTGCTAAGACCTTCCCCGGCGACACACTGATCGTCGCGACCGAGCCGCACATCATCCACCAGATGGAAAAGGCGCTGCCGAACAAGACCTTCATCGGCGCTCCCGGCGCGGACGGGAACTGTTCGTGCAACATCTGCCCCTACATGGCGCTGAACACGATGGAGAAGATGTACACCGCCCTGCGCGACCTCTCGCCCCAGATCGAAATCGAAGAAGGGATGCGCCTGCGCGCCAAGCGCAGCCTCGACCGGATGCTGGACATGGCGAGCGGAACTGTGGGCATGGGGGACTTGGGCAAGGTGCACTTCAGCGGGGATTGAGTGTGTGGCCGTTGGGGTTCGCGGCAATGCTTCTCCCCCTCTACCCTGTTAAAGGTCACCCATGATCGGATTCCTCGTCACCCGCTGGCAGCGTATCAATGCCAGTTACTGGTTTTACCCGGCAGTGCTTTCGGTCGCCGCGTTTCTGTTGTCGCTGGCGACCGTCTATCTTGATCGGATTGGCTGGGCCGATTGGCTTGATGGCATTAAATGGATCGAGCCCGCGCGCCCGCAGGGGGCGTCCAATATGCTCACAGTTATCGCCGGGTCGATGATTGGCGTGGCTTCGACGGTTTTTTCGATCACGATCGCCGCAGTGTCTTATGCCAGCGGTACCTATGGGCCCCGCGTACTGACCAACTTCATGGAGGATCGCGGCAATCAATTCAGCCTTGCGACCTTCATTGCCACGTTCGTGTTTGCGATAACAACGTTGCGCACCGTGCGCGAAGCGGACGAACAGGCGCTCAGCGCACTTGACGCAGCGAGCGGCGCGGCGGGATTTGTTCCGCAATTTTCGCTGCTAGTGGCGTATGTCTTGATGGGCTTCTCTATCGCCGTGTTGGTGTATTTCCTCCATCACATCCCCGCCTCGATCCGGATCAATTCCGTGCTGCAGGGGATCGGCGAGCGGTTGCTCAAAGATATTCGTTCCAACTTTCCCAATGATGCCACCGGCAAGTTGCAACCCGAAGCGCCGCAGGGGCGCGCAGTTGTCGCGGATCGAACCGGCTATATTCAGCATATCAATTTCCAGCGGCTAGACAGGATCGCCCAGAAGGTTGGTGGGCACATCAAACTGGGAGTGCGCGCCGGAGATTTTGTCCACCCAGATATGCGGTTGATCTATTGGGACGCCGATGATGATCTGGACGATTTGCGCGATGATGAGGTTGCTGACTGCTTCACACTCGGCGGGCAGCGAACGCCGGTGCAGGACATCCATTTCCTCATGGATGAACTGGTAGAAATCGGGCTTCGCGCCTTGTCGCCGGGCATCAACGATCCGTTTACTGCAATCACGGCGCTGCACTGGCTGGGCGCAGCCACATCGGAATTGGCCAAGCGTGACCTTATTCGGGTGATTGGCGGTAAAGATGACACAGGAAGTGAGCGACTGATCCTGCGCAACGATGATTTTGCGCATTTTGTCGGACGTGGGTTTGGCACGATGCGCAGCGGCGTGGCGAGCAGCCCGGCGGCGTCTCTCGTCGCGCTGGAGGTGATCGCGGACACCGCATCCACTATGAACGACGAAACGCGCGAGAAGGTGCTGCGTCAGGAAGGGGAGCGGCTCATTCTCCAGGTGCGAGAGGCGCTGGCAGGGCCTGATCTTGATCTGGTGGAAGCGCGCTACGCCAAATTTACAAAGGCCACAGCGATTTAGCGGATCGGTTATTTTGCCCGCGACACCGCCAGCGCTGCGCCCACCATCACCATCCCGACCACATCCAACCCGCTCAGCACCTCGCCAAACGCCAGCCAGCCATAGAGCGAAGCCACCGCAGGCTGGGTCAACAGCGCCAGCCCTACCACCAGCGGCGGGAAGTATTTGAGAGAATAGACCATCAGCCCCTGCCCGATCAGCTGGCTGACAACGAACAGCCCGATCACCGGCGTCCAATCCCCCGGCCACACCGGCTCGCCCAGCAACACCGCTAACCCCAACAGCACCGGGCAGCCGAACAGGCTCACCCAGACAAGCAGGCTCCACGATCCGAACGCGCCCCGCGCGCCCTGCAAGGTCAGCAGGTACACCGCGTAAAGCAGCCCGGCGGCGAGGCAGAACAGGTCGCCGATCAGCGTCGCGTTGGAAATCTCAAGGCTGCGCCCCATCAGGATCGCCGCGCCCGCCAGCGCGAACACAATCGCCAACCACTCCAGCCCCTTCGGCAGCATCCGCGCGGCGATAAAGCCCCAGAACAGCAGCACGATCGACCCGGCATTGCCGAACAGCGTCGCATTGCCCAGCCGGGTCATGCCGATGCCGATGTGCCAGCTCGCCAAGTCCAAAGCGAAGGTCACCGCGCCCAGCGCCACCAGCCCCAGCGTCTTGGCGCCCATTCCCGTCAGCCGCTGGCCGTTCGCCCGCGCCAGGATCACCAGAAACGGCAGCGCCAGAAACAGCCGCCAGAACCCGGCGGAAACCGGGCCGGTATCGGCCTCGCGCACGAACCACGGCCCCAGCGCCAGCGCGATATTCCCAGCCAGCAGAGCGGCTAGCAGCAGCCACGCCGCCGGGCGCCCTGCTAGCTCGGGGGCTTCTCCAACAAGATTTGCTTGGGCAGCACCCTCATTTTCCATCCTTGCGCCCTAGCCTCGCAGTCGCCAATTGGATAGCCAATCGAAACTGGTCCAAAAGGATTACCCACATATGCATGACGTCTTGTTTCAGCCGCTCCAGATGGGCGCGCTTCACGCCAAGAACCGCATCCACATGGCCCCTCTTACGCGCGGCCGCGCGGCTGAGCCGATGTTCACTCCCAACGAGCTGATGGCGACATATTACCGCCAGCGTGCAGGCGCGGGCATGATCCTGACTGAAGCGACCGGCATCAGCCGCGAAGGCCTTGGTTGGCCGTCAGCACCCGGCATCTGGAGCGACGAGCAGACCGAAGCTTGGAAGGCCACCACCAAGGCCGTCCACGAAGAAGGCGGCCTGATCGTGATGCAGCTGTGGCACATGGGGCGGATCGTCCACCCGGTGTTCCTCGATGGCAATCCGCCAGTTTCCGCCAGCGCAACCACAGCGCCCGGCGATGCCCACACCCCGCAGGGCAAGTTGCCCTACGCCGAAGCGCGCGCGATGACGCACGAAGACATTCAGCGCACAATCGGTGATTACCGCCGTGCTGCCGAGAATGCCAAAAAGGCCGGCTTTGACGGGGTGCAGCTGCACGGCGCCAATGGCTACCTCGTGGACCAGTTCCTGCGCGATAACACCAACCTTCGCACCGATGAATATGGCGGCAGCCCCGAAAACCGCACCCGCTTCATGCGCGAAGTGCTCGAAGCGTTGATCGACGTCTGGGGCGCAGACCGCGTCGGCATCCGCCTGTCGCCCAACGGCGATTCGCAGGGCGCGAATGACAGCAACCCGGCAGCCACCTTCGGCGCGGCGGCCAAGGTTTGCGAAGAGTTAGGCCTCGCCTTTGTCGAACTGCGCGAACCCGGCCCCGAAGGCACATTCGGCCAGACCGATGTGCCCAAGCAAAGCCCGCTGATCCGCCAGATCTACACCGGCCCGCTGATCCTCAACAGCGATTACACCGCCGAGGAAGCCGTGGCCGACGTAACCAGCGGCAAGTGCGATGCGGTCAGCTTCGGCCGCCCCTACATCTCCAACCCCGATCTGGAAAAGCGGATTGCGGTGGGCGCGCACTGGAACCCGAACAAGGACGTCCCCAAAAGCTGGTATTTCCCGATTCCGCAGGGTTACGTCGATTACCCGACGCTCGAAGAAGAACAGGCGCAGGCCGCCGAGTAATCGGGAGCTTTATTCCGCAGGTTCGGGGGCCGGGGCAGCGGTTGCTGGCTCGGCCCCTTCGCTTGGAGGCCCACCTTCGATCCCTGCGGCGGGGGTGATTTCCGGTTGATCCGCGTCGACATCGGCTGCCGCGGGGGCTTGCTGCGGTGCGAGCGGGGCTTGCGACTCAAGCCGCTCCAGCGGAATCATCGCATCGCTGATTTCGCCGCCCAACACTTCGCCCGCCGCCGCTGCCCGCTGATCGGCCGGCGCGGCCGCTTCCTCGGTGCAGGCTGCCGCGAGAAGGGCGAGGGTTAGAATGGCGGCGCGTTTCATCCGCACGCCTTTCGCGCAAGGCCGCCGAGTGCGTCAAGGAAATCATCGCTGGTTGCCATCAACGCCGCGTCCCATTGCTCCGCCGAAACCGTCAGCCCCAACCGCGCCAGACTGGTCACGCCAAATTCGGCAATCCCGCAAGGCACGATCCCGCCAAAATGGCTGAGGTCAGGATCGAGGTTCACCGAAAAGCCATGCATCGTCACCCAGCGCCGCACCCGAACGCCAATCGCGCCGATCTTGGCTTCGCTGCCGTCAATATCGCGCGTCCAGATGCCGACCCGGCCTTCAGCGCGCCAACTTTCAACGCCAAAGCTAGCGAGCGTGGCAATTACCCAGCCTTCGATCGCGTGGACGAAGCAGCGCACGTCTCGGCCCCGCTTGCCTAGGTCTAGCACGAGGTAGCCCACCCTTTGACCCGGCCCATGGTAGGTGTAGCGCCCGCCCCGCCCGGCCTCGACCACCTCGAAACGGGGGTCGACCAGCTCCGCCGGATCAGCGCTGGTGCCAGCGGTGTAGACGGGGGGGTGTTCGAGCAGCCAGATCAACTCCGCCGCTTCGCCCGCAAACACTGCCGCATTGCGCGCTTCCATATCGGCCAGCGCCTGTGTGTAGGAAACAGGTGCGCTGTCACGCCTCCACTCAATTGCGGGTCCCAACGTAGATGCAGGAGCAGTGCTTGCCATGACGCAGCGGTGGGGGCATTGCACGCCGAGATCAAGAGGCGATTGAAAGCAGGGATATGACAAACCGCAAGCTCGACATGGGCAAGGCCTGGACCCACGCAACCGGGCTGATCGGCAGCAACCGCGACACGATTGGCGCGATTGCCGGGCTGTTCTTCTTCCTGCCTTCACTGGCGCTCGCATTGTTCGCGCCGGACCTCGTCAATCCCCCAGTGGCTGGCCCGGATGGTGCTGATCCGCAGGTCGCGTTTCAGGCGATGATAAACCAGATGACGCAGGCCTATGCCGATAATTGGCCGATGTTTCTGGCGATGACCTTAGCGCAGTTCATCGGTTCGATGAGCCTGCTGGCGCTGCTGACCGACCGCGCGCGCCCGACGGTGCGGGAGGCTCTAACCACAGGTTTTGCCAGCCTATTTCCCTATCTCGCCGCGCAATTGCTCAGTGCCTTGGGTGTGGCGCTGTTGATCGGCATCCCCCTTGGCTTGGTGTCGGCGGCAGGGTCGCCGGGCGCCACGCTGCTGGTGGGCGCAGTGCTGGTAGCGGTCGGCTTCTACGTGTTTGTGAAGTTCACACTGATCGCCCCAGTGATCGCGATTGACGGGATCCGCAACCCGATCAGGGCACTTACCCGGTCATGGCAACTGACCAAGGGCAACAGCTTTCGCATCGCGGCGTTCCTGCTGCTCTTGTTCTTCACCATCGGCATTATTTCCGCACTGGTGACCGGCATACTCGGGCTGGTGCTGTCAGCGCTTGGGTCTGATATCGCAGCGATTGGGCTGGGCGTTGTCAACGCGGCGGTGAATACCGGAATTGGGGTGATCTTCCTTGTCGTGATCGCTGCAATTCATCGGCAGCTGGCCGGACATTCGCCCGAGGGCCTTGCGGCGACCTTTGAATAGGCGCGCGCATGGCGGAGACCGATCCTGACCTGACCCACGCGGTGCTTTCACTCCCGCCCACCGGCGTGATCCCGCCGGGGCGCATGGCCTTGCTGTTCACCGTGATGCTGGTGACAGCGGCGGGCAACACCGCGATGCAATCGGTGATGCCATCAATCGGCACCGCCTTGCAGGTCGATGATGTGTGGATCAGCCTTGCCTATAGCTGGTCGGCACTGCTGTGGGTGGTGTGTGCGCCTTTCTGGGCGCGGCGGTCGGACAAGCGCGGGCGCAAAGCCATGATGGCGCTCGGGCTGGTGGGTTTCATCATCTCAATGCTGCTGTGCGGATTGGCGCTCTATGCCGGGCTGGCGGGCTGGCTGACGGCGGTATGGGCGTTGATTGCATTCGCGGCGGCGCGCAGCCTCTATGGCGGGTTCGGCAGCGCCGCGCCGCCTGCCGTGCAGGCCTATGTCGCATCGCGCACCCCGCGCGCTCAGCGCACGCAGGCATTGTCATTGATCGCATCGAGTTTTGGCCTGGGCACGGTGATCGGCCCCGCGCTCGCTCCGCTGATGGTGCTTCCGCTGCTGGGCTTTGGTCTGACCGGCCCGTTCATCTGCTTTGCGGCGATTGGCATGGCCGCATTGGTGGTGCTGCGTTGGCGCCTACCCAATGACGAGCCACAATATGCCGCGCGCGGTCAAGCAGCCGCTTATGCCAGCGGATCCGGCGCACCGAGCGATCCCGATGCCGCATTTGAGTCGGATGAAGGCAGCGAACCGCCGCGCCTCAGTTGGCTCGATGCGCGGCTGCGTCCGTGGGTGATCGCGGGCTTTTTTGGCGGGCACGCGCAGGCGATGGTGCTGGGCATTTCGGGCTTTCTGGTGCTCGACCGGCTGGGGCTGCGCGAAACTCCGGCAGAAGGCGCAGGGCCGGTCGGGCTGGTGTTGATGAGCGGGGCGATTGCCACGCTGCTCGCGCAATGGGGGTTGATCCCGCGCTTCAACCTCGGCCCGCGCGCGGCGACCTTGTGGGGAATTGCGACCGCCGCGCTGGGTTCGGTGGTGCTAGGGGTGGCCAGCGATCTGCATGGCATTGCGCTGGGCTACGCGATTGCATCGCTGGGGTTTGGGCTGTTTCGGCCGGGGACGACAGCGGGGACGTCGCTTGCGGTCAGCCGCGCGGAGCAAGGGCAAGCGTCGGGCATTGTGGCCTCGCTGGCAGGGGCCAGCTACATCTACGCCCCGGCGCTGGGCGTGTGGCTCTATGGCGAATCCGATTGGCTTGGCTTCGGACTGATCGTCGCGCTTTGCGCTGCCGTGCTCGGGCATGGCTGGTTTGCATTGCAAGCGGATCAAGACCTGACCCGCGACCGGGGCTAGCGCCTATAAAATCTCCAGCACCACATCCTGCGGCCGGCAAAGCCGCACGCCCTTGTCGGTCTCCACAAGCGGGCGCTCGATGAGGATCGGATCGGCCACCATCGCAGCGAGCACGGTCGCATCATCCGCTTCGGGCAAGCGACGCTCCTCGGCATCGGTGCCGCGCAACCGCAAGCCTTGCTGCGGGGCGATTCCAGCATCGCGGTAAAGCTGGGCAAGCTTTTCGGCAGACGGCGGGTGCTTGAGGTATTCGACCACAGTCACCTCAACCCGGCTGAGATTTTCGAGGATCGCCAGCGTCTTGCGCGATGTGCCGCAGTTGGGATTGTGCCAGATCGTTGCCTGCATCGCCTCATGCCTCCGTTGCCTTTTCCCGAGCCCGATAATCCAAAGCCAGCCGTCCGGCTACCTCTTGATGATTATTAATCGCAGCGCTGATTCATGGTTGCAGTTGCGAGTAAGTTGCAATAGCTGAGTGCCAACACAGAAAGGCACTACATGATTCACTCGTTTACGCGCACGGCCCTGTTGCTGGGCTGCGCTAGCATTGCATTACCTGCTTTGGCTGAAACCGCCCCGGTCGCCGCTGAAGCCGCAGCCGCCGGTGACGCCGGTGACGCTGGGCCCAATATCATCGTTACCGGCGATGTGCTCTATTCCAATCAGATCAACGCGCTGAAAACCCCGACGCCGATCATCGACGTGCCGCAATCGCTGTCGATCACCACTGCAGACCAGATTGTGCGGCAGGGCTTCGACAGCATTGGCGATATCGTCAACTACACCCCCGGAGTCAGCAATTCGCAGGGCGAAGGCCACCGCGATTCCGTGGTGTTCCGCGGGGTACGCTCAACCGCCGACTTCTTCGTCGATGGGGTGCGCGATGACGTTGAGTATTACCGCGGGCTCTATAATCTCGAACAGGTCGAGATCCTGCGCGGCCCCAACGCGCTGCTGTTCGGGCGCGGCGGCACTGGCGGCATCCTCAACCGCGTGACCAAGAAGGGCATGGCGGGCGAGACATTTGCCGGTTACCGCGCTTCGGTCGACACTTTTGGCGCTTATGACCTGTGGGCCGACCTCAATCTGGCGACCGGCGAGAATTCGGCGCTGCGGATCAATGCCGCCTATGAAAGCCTGAACAATCACCGTGACCTGTTCAATGGCGAGCAGATCAGCATCAACCCGACCTTTCGCGCCGAGCTGGGCGCGAAGACGACTGTCGATCTGTCCTACGAATACCTCAACCACGAACGCTTCATCGATCGCGGGATCCCCACCGATGACAATGGCGATCCAGCACGTTTTCTGCAGCGGATCACATTTGGCGACCGCGAAAACAACTTCGCCACGCTCGAAGCGCATGTGCTGCGCGCAGCGGTGCAGCACACTTTCTCGGACAGCGTGAAGGCGAACTTCACCGCCTCCTATGGCGATTACGACAAAGTCTATTCGAACTTCTTTCCGGTCGGATACAACCCAGCGACTAACGTGGTGGCGATCGATGGCTATATCGACACTAACCAGCGGCAGAACCTGATCCTATCGGGCAATCTGATCAGCGAATTCGAGACGGGCGGGATTGGCCACACGCTGATTGTCGGCGGCGAGTTCATCGACACAGCCAACAACAACGACCGGTTTAATGCGGAGTTCGATACGTCCAACGATGACGTGGAATTGTTCGAAGCGGTGCGGCCCTTCCCGCTCAGCGGCGGGGTCGGCACAAATGCCGACGGCAACACCACCAACGTGGCTTTCACGTCGCTCAACGATGACACCGCAGCCGATCCGACTGTGTTTTCGGCCTATATCCAGGACGAGATCAAGGTCGCCGAATGGCTGCGGGTTGTGCTTGGCGCGCGGTTCGATAGCTTTGAAATCACTGTGCTCGACAACCGCAACGGCGCGGTACGCAACCGCAAGGATGACAAAGTCAGCCCGCGCCTCGGCCTGATCGTCAAACCGCGTGAGAACCTGTCGCTCTATGGCAGCTATTCCGAAACGTTCCTGCCGCGTTCGGGCGATCAGTTTGCGGACATCAACCCGCCTGCCGATGCGCTCGATCCCGATACCTTCTCGAACCTCGAAGCGGGCGTGAAGTGGGACGTTCGCCCCGGCCTCGCGCTGACGGGTGCAGTGTTCCAGATTGAGCAGAGCTCCCCGCAAACCTCCGACACCAACCCTGATACCCTCGATGTGATCGATTCGAAAATTCGCGGGTTCGAGGCGCAGCTGCAGGGGCAGGTGACCGAGGGCTGGTTCGTCACCACCGGCTATTCCTATCTCGACGGCGAACAGCAGAGCCGCACTGGCCCCACAGGCCGCCGCGTGCGCGAATTGCCCGAACACAAGTTTTCGATCTGGAACAATTTTCAGGCGACCGAACAGCTTGGCTTTGGGCTTGGGTTGACCGCGCAGGACGAAAGCTTTGCCGATAATGCAAATGCAGCCACCCTGCCCGCCTATGCCCGGGTCGACATGGCGGTGTTCTACACCGTGAACGAAAACGTCCGCTTGCAGCTTAACGTCGAAAACCTGCTGGACGAGCTGTATTTCCCCACCGCGCACTCGGCGAACGAGTTCACCGTTGGCGCACCGCTCAATGCGCGCTTCACGGTCACGGGGCGATTCTGACGCCTATTCCGGCACCACCACACGCAGCGCGGGGACGGCCTTGGCCGCATCCTCGGCGCTGATGCCGGGGGCGGGTGCGGCGCTGATGCGTTCCTGTCGCTGCGCCACCCGCCCGGCCTGTTCGACAGCGCGGATCAGACGGGGATAGACCCCGCAGCGGCAGATATTGGGGATCGCGCTCTCGATTTCCTCAAGCGTGGGTGCGGGGTTGCGCTGAATCAGCGCAGCCGCCGCAATCACGATCCCCGGGGTGCAATATCCGCATTGGATCGCCTGCTGCGCCACCATCGCCTGCTGCACCGGGTGCGCGCGGTCGCGGCTCAATCCTTCGATGGTAGTGATGATCCGCCCCTCGGCTTCAGCCAAGGTGATCTTGCACGACCTGAGCGCCACGCCGTCGACCAGCACCATGCACGCCCCGCCGCAATCCCCGCCGCCGCAAGCCTTGGTGCCGGTGAGGTTCATCGCCTCCCGCAGCGCGTAGAGCAGCGGCATCCGGGGATCGAGGTCGAATTCGACCGGCCGGTCATTGACGGTCATGCGCGACATTTGCGGTGCCTAGGAGATCACTGCCGCCAGCTATCGTCGATCTTGTCGACCCGGCGCTTCCACGCCTCGAAATCGAACATGCCCGCGCCGCCCTGCCCGCTCATCACGGAAAGATCGCGCTGGTGCACATCGACCACCGGCTGCGGGACAATGTTGGGGTTGCCCATGCTCAGCGTCGCCACCTGAATCTCGCAGGCGCGTTGCAGTGCCCACATCTTGACGAACATGCCCTGGATCGTGCGGTCCATCACCACCGGGCCGTGGTTGCGCAGCATCAGGATGGTGTGGTTGCCAAGGTTCTGCACCAGCCGCTCGCCTTCTTCTGCGCGAACGGTCACGCCCTCAAAGTCGTGATAGCCGATCTGGCCTTGGAAATTGCAGGCGTAGAAATTGGTCGGCAGCAGCCCGTCCTTGTGGCTGGCGACCGCCATCGTTGCGGTGGTGTGGACGTGGCAGATCGCGTCCGCACGGCTGCCCAGATGCTTGTGGAAATAGGCGTGCTGGGTGAAGCCCGCCTTGTTCACCATATAGGGCGATCCGCCGACGTTGTTGCCCTCGACGTCGATCTTGACGAGGTTGCTCGCGGTCACTTCGCTATACAGCAGCCCGAACGGGTTGATAAGGAAAGTATCTTCCTCCCCCGGCACTTTCAGCGAGATGTGGTTGTAGATCGATTCCGACCAGCCGAGGTGATCGAAAATGCGGTAGCACGCAGCGAGATCGAGCCGCGCCTGCCATTCTTCCTTGCTGCATTCGATGCCGGGTTTCAACTGGGTCGCCATGCGCCATTCCTCTCACGTCTGTCTTTGCGATTGCTATCGCATGCACCGGGAATGCTTTGCAAGCCGTGCGGTGCCCCGCTACGCCAGCGGTCAATGAACGCTCCCGCCCCACATGCTGCGAAATTGGTCAGCGGCAGCATCCCCCGGCATCTCGTCAACCAGACCTTGCCCGCAGTCATCGGCGTGGCGGCGGTGATGTCGATCGGGATCGTCGATGCCTACTTCATCGGCCAGTTGGGCAGCGATGCGCTGGCGGCGATATCGTTTATTTTTCCGATTGCCGTGGCGATGACTTCGCTCGGTGTCGGTGTGATGGTCGGCATCAATTCGGTGGTTGCCCGCGCGCTGGGTGAAGGCGATGACGAGCGAGCAGCGCGGCGCGCCAATTTCGGGATTGTCTTCGCGGCCACCTGCGGGATCGTGATGGGGTTGGCGCTCTGGCTGATGATCGATCCGATTTTTGCCGCGATGAATGCACCACCCAAACTGATGCCGCTGATCCGCGCCTATATGGAGCCATATGCCATTGGTTTCCCGCTGATCCTTGTCATCATGGGGTTCAACGGCGTGCTGCGCGGACAGGGGGAGGCGCGGCGCACCAGCACTATCAGCATTTCCTATGCAGCCGCCAATTGGGTGCTCAATCCGCTGCTGATCACCGGCGGCTTCGGATTTGAAGGCTTTGGCATGGCAGGCGCGGCCTATGCCACGGTGATCGGCTGGGGGATCGGGGTGGCGGTTGCCCTGTGGTTGATCCGCAGCACGGCGCTGCCGTTCAACCCAGCCTTGCTGCGCGATTGCAGCCTGATCGATCCTGCCAAAGCGATCATCAAGGTTGGCCTGCCAGCGGCATTCTCCAATGCGATCAACCCATTGGGCCTGTCGATCCTGACCGCATTGGTGGCGCTAGAAGGCGAGGCCGCAGTCGCAGGGTTCGGCGCGGCGGGGCGTTTGCAGAGCTTTGTGATCGTGCCCCTGCTGGCGCTGTCGGGCGCGATTGGCGGAATCGTCGGTCAGAACTGGGGCGCAAAGCGGTTTGACCGAGCGCAGGAGGCGACGCTCTATGCCGCCGCGTTCTGCGTCGTATGGGGGCTGACTGTGGCCATCGCGATGATGGTCGCAGGCGAAAGCTTCGCACGGCTGTTCACCGAAGACCCTGACGTCATTGCCGAATTTGCGCGCTACCTAGAGATTGCGGCGTGGGGTTATGCCGGGTTCGGGCTGCTGATCGTCGGCAACGGGATCATGAACGCGGTCGACAAGGCGAGCTTTGCCCTACTGCAATCTGTCGCACGGGTGTTTCTGGTGATGCTGCCAACCGCGCTGCTGTTGCAACCTGGCATGGGCAGCGCAGCGATCTATACCGCTGAATTGGCTGCAAATCTGTTCGGCGCGGTGACCGCCATCGTGCTGGTGCGCCACATCTTTGTGCAGCGCGCGCCAGCGTGGAACGCAAGCTAGCGGTTGCTAGGTCAATGTTAACCAACGCTGCCGCATAGCGTCCCTCCAAGACAAAAGGGCGCGCGCTTCCATGGATGATCTGCTGGCGGAATTCATCGCCGAGACCCGTGAAATGTTGGAAGCTTCCAGCGGCGAGATCGTCGCCTGGGAGGCTGATCCAACTGATCGCGCGCGGATCGATACGATCTTCCGCTTCGTCCACACGGTGAAGGGCAATTGCGGCTTTTTCGACTTCCCGCGCCTCGCCGATCTGAGCCACGCTGCCGAGGATGCGCTGGCCGATTGCCGCGCGGGGCGGCGCGATCCTGATCCGCAAATGGTGTCGGCCGTGCTCGCCATCATTGACCGGATTGCGTTGATGATCGACGCCATCGAAGCAGGCCAAGAGTTCCCCGAAGGCGGCGACGAACTGCTGATCGACGCCTTGTCTGACACACATGAAACATTGGCCGAGGCGGGGTCTAGCGCGGGCAAGCAGGGGTCTAGCCCCCACCTGGACGAGCCTGGAATCGCGCGTCCCGACATGGCCGACGATTTTACCGCCGATCGCATCGTGCCGGGCCGCCGCGCTGATCCTGCTGCTGCTCAGCGCACGATCCGCTTACCCGTCGAGCTGCTCGACCGGGTGATGAGCGGGGTTTCGGACATGGTGCTCGCGCGCAATGATCTGGCCCACAGGCTGCGACAGGCAGGCAATCAGCCGACCATCGACGGCCCATTCGAACGGCTCACCACGATCCTCACCGATGTGCGCGATGCGATCACCCGGATGCGGATGCAGCGGATTGAAACGCTGTTGAGCGTCCTGCCCCGGCTTATCCGAGATTTATCGGCCGAACTTGGCAAGCAGGTGATGGTTGATCTGGACGGCGGCGACGTGGAGCTTGATCGTGAGATGATCGAAACGATCCGCGATCCGCTCACCCACATCATCCGCAACGCGATTGACCACGGGATCGAAACTCCCGCCGCCCGCCGCGCATCGGGCAAGCGTGAAATCGGGCTGCTGACCATCGCCGCGCGCCAATCGGGCAATACCATTGCCATCGTGATCAGCGATGACGGGCGCGGGCTGGACGAGGAGCGCATCGCCGCCAAGGCGACCGCCACCGGCCTGATCACCGCCGCCGAACGCAGCGCGATGAGCCGCGACAAGATCCTCAATCTCATATTCGAACCGGGCTTTTCCACCGCCGAGGTGGTCAGCAATGTCTCGGGCCGGGGCGTTGGGCTGGATGTGGTGCGCCAGAACCTTGAACGGGTCGGCGGCAGCATCAAGGTGGCCAGCGCGCCCGGACACGGCACCCTGTTCACGATGCAGATCCCGCTGACGCTGAGCATCATTGCGGGCCTGACGGTTGAGGCTGGCGGGCAACGGTTTGCGATCCCGCAATCCTATGTCGAAGAAATCGTCCAAGGCTCGTCCCGCGCGCTTGATCTCACCCATATGGGCGAAGCTGCGCTGGTCACCTTTCGGGGCAACCGCGTGCCGTGCCTGATGCTGGCCGAGGTGCTGGGCCTGGAACCGGGCACCGCCGCTTTGCGCGATCCGACACTGGTGATGCTGCGGCTGGCAAGCGGCGATCTGTTCGCGCTGGCGGTCGATGGCATCCACAATCACGGCGATCTGGTGGTGAAACCGCTGGCCCCGGCGGTGATGCGCTGCGGGCTGTATGCCGGATCGACGCTGCTGGATGATGGCCAGCCGGTGCTGCTGCTCGACATCGCCAATATCGCCGCCGCGCATGAACTGGTGTCCGAGACCCGCATCCGCGTGCTGCAACCCGCCGACGATACCGCCGCGCAGGTGACGCCAGACGCACCCCGAGCGATGCTGTTCACCGACTTTGCCGGTCGCCGCAGCGCGGTGCGGCTAGAACTGGTGCAGCGGATCGAAACCGCTCCGGTCAGCGCAATCGACCTTTCCGGCCCGCGCCCGCGCGCGGTGATCGACGGCATGATCCTTCCACTGGTCGGCCTGCCCGAAACGCCGCTGGCCACTCATCGCGTCCGCTTGCTGCGCCTGACCGATGGTGGCGGCGAAGTGCTGTTGGCGGTGCGCGAGGTTGAAGACGCCGTTATGCTGGACGCCGCGCTGCATCCGGTGCCCGAAGATCCGCTCGCCGAGGCAGTTACGCTGATCGATGGCGCACCTGTCACCTTGATCGACGCGCACGCGCTGTTCGCCCGGTTCGGCGCGCTGCCCGTCGCTGCCAGCCGTCCGAAATGCACCATTCCCACTGATGATTGGGCGCGCACTATCCTTGCCCCCTTGGTCAGCGCGGCGGGATACGAGATCGTCCACAGCGACGATCCTGATCCTGATCCCACTACCATCGCGATCATTTTCGATGAGGTGTACGAAGTTGCCGAAGCCTTGGGCCGCGCGCCATCCGGCCCGGTGATCCGCCTGCGCGATCACCCCGATGCGCCCAAGGGCTGTGCCACCATTTACCGTTATGACCGTGATGGCTTGCTGGCCGCACTCAACGCAGCCAGCCGCCCCTCCGCACCCGCACCCGCAACCGCAGGAGAGCGCGCATGACCAACAATTTGCTGGTGATCGCGCAGATTGCCGGACGCCGCTGCGCCTTGAGCGCGCTTGACGTGAAATCAGTGATCGAGCTTGGTGCCGTCACGCCCATTCCGCGCACCCCCGACCATATCGCCGGAATCACCGCATTGCGATCGCAGGCGCTGACCGTGATCGATTGCCGACTTGCTCTGGGCCTTGGCGATGGTCGATCAGGGCACGATTGGCCGACCGACCATCGCGCCGCCGTGGTCTCTGACAGCGGCCATTCCTATGCGCTGATGGTTGACGCGATCGAAGATATCACCACCGCCGTTGGCGAGCCAGGTCAGGTGCCCGGCGGCTTCGGGGCGGAATGGTCACGCGTGGCGAACGGCATGATTGAAACGATGATCGGCCCGGCGCTGCTGATTGATTTGCCCGCCTTGCTAGCCGGGCCAGATACGGTGCGGCACGAAAGCGAGGCTGCGCTTTAATCCAATGCTTACCAAGTGTTCCTAGGTTTACGGTGTTCAACGCAGGAATCAGCCATGAAAACATGCCTCATCGTCGATGATTCCCGGGTGATCCGCAAGGTATCGCGGCATATCCTCGAAACGCTCGGATTTACGGTCGAAGAAGCCGAAAATGGCAAGCTCGCGCTGGATGCCTGCGCGAATGCAATGCCTGATGTCGTGCTGCTGGATTGGAACATGCCGGTGATGACCGGGATCGAATTCCTCGTCCACCTGCGCCAGCAACCCGGCGGCGCTGCGCCCAAGGTGGTGTTTTGCACCACCGAAAACGACGTCGCTCACATCCGCGAAGCTATTTCGGCGGGCGCGGACGAATATGTGATGAAGCCGTTTGATCACGAAACCTTGCAGATCAAACTGCAACTTGTCGGGTTTGCGTGACGCGGTCCACGCCCCTTTCGCAATGGTTGCCCAGCGCCGACGCTAATTTGCGCCGCCCCTTCGCGCGCGCAGGTGCGTCCGCCGCGATCCGGGTGATGATCGTTGACGATTCGCTGACTGTCCGCACGATTTTCAAACGGATGGTGGAAAGCGATCCGGCGATGGTGATTGCCGGCACCGCCAGCAGCGCCGAAGGTGCGCTGGCACAGCTCGGCGCTGAACCGGCCGACGTGGTGCTGCTCGATCTGGAAATGCCGGGCATCGGCGGGCTGGACGCGCTGCCCGCGATCCTTGCCACGCCCGCTGCACCGCAGGTGTTGGTGGTTTCATCACTGACGATGGACGGGGCGGAACACACGCTTGCCGCCTTGTCGATGGGTGCCGCCGATACGCTGCTCAAACCCCGGCCCGGCGGGTTTACCGAAGATTACCGCACGCAATTGCTCGGCAAAATCCGTGCATTGGGCACGCGCGGGGCCGAACCAGCGGAGGAGCCTGCGCGGCTGATCCAGCCATCCTTCGCGCGCCCCGGCCTTGCCCGGCGCAGTTGGCGGCCCGAGGTGATCGGCATCGGCGCTTCGACAGGCGGCATCCATGCGCTCGGATTGATGCTGCGGCGGCTCGCCCCGGATTTCACCGTGCCGATCCTGATCACCCAGCACTTGCCCGCGTCCTTCATCCCGGTGTTCGCGCGGCAGGTCGAAGCCGCCTGCGGGCGCCCAGCCGATATTGCTGCCGACGGTTTGGACCTACGTTTAGGCCGCATCCTGATTGCGCCGGGACACGGGCATATCGTGGTGCGGCGCAGCGGCGACCGGCTGACCACCCGCATTTCGTCCGATCCGGTGCCAAGCGGCTGCATGCCATCGGTCGATCCGATGCTCGCCAGCTTGGCTGAGGCTTGCGATGGCCGCGCGCTTGGCGTGATCTTGTCGGGCATGGGCCGCGACGGCGTGATCGGCGCGCAGGCGTTGGTCGATGCCGGCGGCACGATCTTTGCGCAGGATGCTGATACCAGCGCGGTGTGGGGCATGCCCGGCGCGGTGGCGCGCGCAGGCCTCGCTAGCATGATCGCCCCGCCCGAACGGCTCGGCGAGGCAGTGATGGCGCAAGCCGCCGCGTCCAGCGCCGCGATGCTGCGATAGGCCGCGGGCATGGAAGCGAGCGAAGCCTCCCACCAGATCATCGCCGAACTGCTAGCTGCGCGCACCGGGCAGCACCTGACCGAAAGCCGCCGCTGGCGGGTCAATTCGGCGTTGGGGGGCATTTTCCGCGAACACGGCATCAGCAACGTCGATCAGCTCGTCTGCCTGCTCGCTGCGCCGCCGCGCGGGCCGGAAAGCCCCGATCTGGCGCAGGAAGTGGTCGAGGCGCTGCTCAACAACGAAACCTATTTCTACCGCGACAAGCCCACATTCGATCAACTGCCCACCGAAATCCTGCCCGAACTGGCCAAGCGGCGGCAGGGCAGTAAGCGGCTGTCGATCTGGTCGGCGGGCTGTTCGACCGGACAGGAGGTCTATTCGCTCGGGATGCTGTTCGCCGATCAGGCCGAACAATGGCGGGGGTGGACGATCGATATCCTGGGCACTGATGTTTCGCACCGCGCGATCAATGCGGCGCGCAGCGGGCTTTACAGCCAGTTCGAAGTGCAGCGCGGGTTGGGAGTCACCCAGATGCTGCGCCATTTCGACGAGACGCCAAGCGGCTGGCACATCCGCGACGACGCGCGCCGCATCGTGCGATTCCGCCAGCACAACATCCTTGGCCCCCATCCGGGCCGTGTGCCATTCGATCTGGTATTGTGCCGCAACGTGCTGCTCTATTTCGACCGCGACACCCGCAGCGAAGCCTTCGCCCGGTTGGCAAGCGCGGTTCTGCCGGACGGATTCCTGATGCTTGGCGCAGGCGAGACAGTTATCGGCCAGACCGACCGTTTCACCCCTGCCGCCAAACGCGCCAGCTTTTTCGAGCCGCATTCCGCTGCACAAAACAGCGTCTTGCGCAAAATCGCCTGATCCGCGTCTTTACCCTTCCTTAGCCGCTTGTGTTTAGCACAATTGAGTAAGCGACGGCGCTGAGACCGCGCTCTTCGGGATAGCAATGATCGTGTTCGCGGCGCAGCAACCCTTGCGACTAACCCCCACCGGGCTGGTAGTCATACCGCTTGGCGTGGTGAGCGCGGCGACCGGTCTGGTTGTGCTGGCGGTCGGCTTTAGCGATCGGATCGCGATTGTCTCCCCCGGCGCGCTAATGATTTCGGCGCTGCTGGTCTATGCCGCCACGGTGTTCTTCCTCGGGCGCAGCGGCATTGCCAATATCCGCGCGATGGAAGCCCGCGCCATCATCGATCCGCTGACCCGCCTGCCCAACCGCCACGCGCTGCACGAGGACATCGCGCACTATTCCGCTGGCGACGATGAAGTGGCGCTGGCGGTGATCGATCTCGACAGCTTCAAACAGGTCAACGACCACTATGGCCACGCGGTTGGCGATCAGTTGATCGACCGTTGCGCACAATTGATTCGCGACGTTTGCGCGGGCGAGGCACGCTCTTACCGGCTTGGCGGGGATGAATTTGCGGTGGTGATGACCGGCAAGGTGGCGGGCACCATCCTTGAAGGGATCTGCCGCACGCTGCTCGAACGCATGGCTGTTCCGGTCGAAGTTGAACACCGCTACATCGCGGTCGGCGCCAGCATCGGCCTGACCCGCAGCACGGCTGCTGAACGCCTGCCCTCATCCGAAATGCTCCGCCGCAGCGACGTTGCGATGTACATGTCGAAACGGGGCGGCAAGATGCGCTGCACCTGGTTCAACGAAAGCTTTGATCGCCGCCGCGAACGCATGCGCGAGATCGAGGACGAGATCCGCGCCGGCATTGCAGGCGGCGAATTCCATGTCGCCTACCAACCGCTGGTCGATGCCGAAACGCTGCGGATCGTTGCGGTCGAAGCGCTGCTGCGCTGGGACCGGGGCACGCGCGCGCCGCTCGGCCCCAATGTGTTCATCCCGGTGGCCGAGGAATCGGGGCTGATCAATCCGCTCGGTCAATGGGTGCTGCGTCAGGCCGTGTGCGATGGTCTGCGCTGGGGCGATATTGCGCTGTCGGTCAACATTTCCGCTGCACAGCTGCGCAACCCCGAATTTCCGATCAAGCTGGGCGAAGTGCTCGAAGAAACAGGCTTTCCTGCGCATCAGCTCGAACTTGAAGTGACCGAAACCTGCCTCGTGCTCGATCCAGTGGTGGCCGAACGCACGCTGGCGGTGATCCGCAGTTTCGGGGTGGGGATTGCGCTCGATGATTTTGGCACCGGCTATGCCTCGATCGGGTTCCTGCGGCGGTTCCGGTTTGAAAAGCTGAAGCTGGATCGCAGCCTCGTCGAACTCGCCGGGGTGGATGATGCCAGCCGGGCGATGATGCTGTCATCGATTGCGCTCGCCCGTGCGCTCAACATGGGGGTGACCGCCGAGGGGGTGGAAACCGAAGAACAGGCAGAATTGGTGCGGCTGGCCGGGTGCGACCAGATCCAAGGCTGGCTTTATCACCGCGCCATGCCCGCCAGCGAAATCGACCGCCTGATCGCGGCCCAAAACTCTGGCACCATGCCGGATAGTGAAAGCGAGCAAGCCGCATGAGCGCGCTGCAAGACATTGCCATGGATCTCGAAGCGGATCGTGTGGGCGCTGCACCTGCGCCTACTCTGGCTGCGCCCAGCCGGTTTGCGCAGGCGCGCGCGTGGTTCGATGCGCTTTCGATCGGCGGCAAGATCACCCTGTTCTTCACCTGCAACCTCGCCTTTGCCTTGCTGGCCGGGCTATTTGTGGTCGGCGGATATCTTGAATTGGGCAAGCGGGCCGAGGGCATTCAAACCACCCACGACCACGCGCTCAAGGCCGAACGGCTGCTGGTACAATTGAGCGAGGCGCAGCGGCACGCCGAAATGCTGGTGGAAACCGGTGACGACGCCCGCGCTGACGCTGCAAGCGCTGCGCTTGGCCGAGCGTCCGACAACCTCGAAGTGCTTTCGCGGGTCACGCGTTCCGACAATGTCGAAGCCTATGAACGGCTGTCTGTGGTTCGCGATGTCGTCGCCGACCTTAACCGGCAGCTCGCCGCCTTCGATCCCGCCGATACCGCGCGGCGTGAGCGTCGGGCGGGTGAAATTGCCACCACTGGTGCTGCGATGCTGACGGCCGGCAATGACATTACCGTGCTTTTGGGAAAGGATGCCGCGATCACATCCGATAGCGGCGCGGCGCTGATCTCCACCCTGCCGCTGATGTGGATCGCGCTGGCGACTGTGCTCACGCTGGTGACGCTGGCCGCACAACGCTATTTCAACCGCACCGTCGGCGCGACGTTGAAAGCGATGGCGGCGCAGATGTCGCAGATCGCTGCGGGCGCCAAGGGTGTCATGATCAGCGGCAAACATCGCAAGGACGAGATCGGCGATATGGCGCGGGCGACCGAAGTGTTCCACCGTGCCGGCCTCCGGCTCGAACGCCTGAGCCGCGAACAGGCTGACAATGCCCGCGCTGAACTTGACGCGCAAACCGCCGCGCAGATGCAGCAGGAAGATGCGCGGATCGAACGCGAACGCGTGCTGCGCGACATCGCCGACCAGTTTGAACGCACCGTCGGCGAAGTCGTCACCGGTGTCGTCGCCGCCTCCAGCCAGCTGCAATCCACGGCCACGCTGATGGCAACCACTGCCGACGACACCAGCCGCCGCACCGGTGAGGTTGCAGTGTCGATGGAGGAAGCCAATCTCGGCGCAACAGCTGCCGCCGCCGCCAGCGATGAATTCGCCATGTCGATTGGCGAGATCAGCCGGCAAGCGGCATCCTCGGCCGAATTGGCGCGCGAAGCCAGCGTGTCGGCGCGGCAGGCCGACAGCACCATCGGCGCATTGGCGCTTTCGGCGCAGGAAGTCGGCCAGATTGTCGAACTGATCCAGTCGATCGCGCGGCGCACCAATCTGCTCGCCCTTAACGCCAGCATCGAAGCCGCGCGCGGGGGCGAAGCCGGACGCGGGTTCGCCGTGGTGGCGAGCGAGGTCAAGGAACTCGCCAACCAGACCAGCCGCGCCACCGATCTGATCGCCGAACAGATCTGCGCCATGCAATCCACCACCGGCGCCAGCGTTAACGCCTTGCGCGCCATCGCTGGGCAAATCGAACAATTGGAAACCACTGCCGTGTCGATCGCCACAGCGGTCGATCAGCAATCGGTTGCGGGGCATGATCTGGCGCGCAGCATTGATCTGGCCGCCCGCAGCACTGAAAAGGTCGCAGGCCATATCGACGGTGTGCGCGACATGGCGCTATCCACCGGCGCGGCGGCAACGCAAGTTCTGTCGAGCGCCACCAGCCTAGAAGCGCAAGCGGCCACATTGCGCCAACAGGTGCAGGGCTTCCTTAACCGGGTGCGCGCTGGCTGATCCGCATTTCCCTCTAAGAGGCAAGCATTTGGAAAGGATTTTCCTTCACACATGCGAGGGTCTTAAGCCCCGGGGAATTGCGGCATGAACATGATGAGCCTGCAAGAACGTCACGAAGAACAGGCCGTTCCTGATTTCGTGGCTCAGCTTCGATCCGAAGCCGTCGGCGATGATTGGGATATGTCCGACCCCGCTCCTGCCGCGCCCGAACGCACCACCATGCTCGAACAGTTCGGCTGGTTCCGCAACCTTTCAATCGCGGGCAAGATCAACGCGATCTTCGGAACCTTCTTCGCCACTGGGCTGGCGATGTCAGTGGTCATGGCTGTCGGATTTTCGGGACTTTGGGATCGGTACCAAAGCTTTACGACGCTGCAATCAGCGGCCGTTGCCGCGACAGAATTGCACGGCACCACTGGTGAATTGCGCAATCTGACCACACGTTATCTCGCGCAGCCCGATGCAGCTCTGCTCGATCGGCAGGGCAAGGCATTTGGCGATGCACTGGCCCAAGTTGATGGCATCGCTGCGGTCGCCGCTGTGCAGGCCCCTGAACTCAACCCGCAAATTATGCGCCTGCGCAGCGACTTGCAGGATTATCAGAGCCGGTTTGATCAAACTGTCGGCGCGCTGCGCAGCCAGGGCCGCAGCGCTGTGGGAGTAGAACGAGCTGCTGACATCGCTGCGCGCGGGGACGCAATCGGCGCGATGAGCAAGACGTTGGCAGCTGACACGAAGGCATTCAACACGGCATACGAGACAACGGGCATCGACTATTTTTTCAACATGCTGACCGTGCTGGCCTTGCTCGCGCTGATGGGCGGGGTCGTGCTGTTGTTTGGCCTTGCCTATCTGTCGCGCGATTTTTCCCGCAAGATAGTCGAGATCACCAACGGGATGACCCGATTGGCCGATGGCGACCGCAATTTCGACATTGCCGGGCAAGACCGACAGGACGAAATCGGCGCGATGATCCGCGCGCTCGACCTGTTCAAGCGCGCCAGCAAGCGCCTTGAAAGCTGGGCGCGCGAACGCTCGGAACGGGCCGAGCAGGAATTGCAGTTGCAGCAAGAACGTGAGCGCGAACGGATCGAGGCTGAGGCCAAGAAAGCCGCGCTGCTCGATGAAGTGGCGCGCCAGTTTGAACGCACCGTTGGCGAAGTGGTCGGCGGGGTCGCTGCAGCCTCCAGTCAGCTCCACACCACCGCCACCCGCATGGCCACCAGTGCTGAGGAAGCCAGCCGCCGCACCGGTGAAGTCGCCGCGTCAATGGACGAAGCCAACGCCGGCGCCACCGCAGCGGCAGCCGCGAGCGATGAATTCGCGTTGTCGATCAGCGAAATCAGCCGGCAGGCCGCATCCTCCAGCGAACTCGCCCGGCTCGCCACCGTCGCGACAGGCGAAGCAGACGAAACCATCTCGGCGCTCGCCGCATCCGCCGAGGAAGTTGGCCAGATCGTCGAACTGATCCAGACCATCGCCCAGCGCACCAACCTGCTCGCGCTCAACGCGTCGATCGAAGCGGCGCGCGGGGGAGAGGCGGGACGCGGGTTCGCAGTGGTCGCGAGCGAGGTCAAGGAGCTCGCCATGCAGACCACCCGCGCCACCGAAAAGGTCGCCGACCAGATCCGCGCGATGCAATCCACCACCGGTGCCAGCGTCAAGGCGCTCCGATCAATCGCGGGGCAGGTCAAAGACCTCGAATCCACTGCCGTCTCGATCGCCACCGCTGTCGATCAGCAATCGGTCGCAGGCCGTGACCTTGCGCAGAGCATTGATTTGGCCGCGCGCGGCACCGAGAAGGTCGCTGTTCACATCGACGATGTGCGCCAGCTGTCACTCTCCACCGGCGCGGCAGCAAGCCAAGTGCTGCTCAGCGCGAATGAGCTGGAAGCCCAGGCCGCGCATCTCAGCGATCAGGTGCGCGGGTTCCTCGGCCGAGTGCGCGCAGGCTAGGCACTGCGCGGCTTGGGGGCTAGGGGAAGTGGATGCCCTCACCCTTCATCCTGCTTCAGCACATCGTCCCACAGCACGCGATTTCGCGGTTGGCGGGCGCGCTTGCTTCGAGCCAGCAGCCGTGGCTGCGTGACCGCCTGATCCGTCGCTTTGTCGCTGCCTATGATGTCGACATGACCGACGCGGCGCGCGGGATCGGGCAGTTTGCGAGCTTCAATGACTTCTTCACCCGCGAATTGCGCGATGGTGCGCGACCTTTGGCTGATCCGGCAGAGTTCATCCTCAGCGCAGCCGATGGCGCTGTGAGCCAGCTTGGCACGATCACGCAGGGGCGGATATTCCAGGCCAAGGGGCGCGATTTCACCGCTGCCGAGCTGCTGGGCCACGGCGCAGAAGTGGCGGCGCGGTTTGAAGGCGGGTCGTACATCACGATTTACCTCTCCCCGAAGGACTACCACCGGGTTCACATGCCAGCTATGGGCGTGCTGCAATCGACAGCTTACGTTCCGGGCGATCTGTTCTCGGTGAATACCCAGACTGCCGAGGGCGTCGACCGCCTGTTCGCCCGCAATGAGCGGCTCGCGTGCCTGTTCGATGGACCGGATGGCAGCTTTGCCAGCGTCATGGTGGGGGCGATGATTGTCGCTGGCATCGATACCGTCTGGCCGCATCGGTTCGCGGGCCACGGAAGCGCGATAGTACACGAGGACTTCAGCGCCGACGCGCGCCATCTGGCGGCAGGCGATGAGATGGGGCGGTTCTATCTCGGATCAACCGTGGTCTTGCTGTTCGAACCTGGACGCGTGGCATGGCTCAATGGGCTGAAGGCTGGCGATCCGGTGCGGATGGGGCAAGCGATTGGGCGGCGGGTTAAGTCTTAACGCATGTGCGTTCGTAGCGAAGCAAATCGCACCACCGTTGTGGCTTTGTTGGCCCTGCTTTGCACTGCATGCGATAACGGCCCGGTTGAAATGTCTGATCCATTCTACCTGTGGCATCTCGAAGACCAACAGGCGACAGCGTTGTTCCGCTGTATCGATGTGCGCGAAATGGTTTGCGCAATCGATGGGCTTCCTGATCCGCCGGTTTTGGCCGCTGGTGCCAACGCGCGGTTCGTTGTGCTGCGCAAGTCAGAGGGTTATTTTTATTTCCGCCGGACACCACAGGAACGGAGCGGATGGGGCAATAACCCCGAGGTGATTTTCGGCCCCTTGTCTCAGAAGCAATTCAACGCAGCGCAGCGTGAGCTTGGCTTACCAGACGCCAGCATTACAACCTGAAACGCCAAATGCGCCCGACAGCGAGGCTGCGGGCGTGATACGATAACTATGTGTTGGGTTCTTATCGGTTGGTTGCGGGAGTTGGATTTGAACCAACGACCTTCAGGTTATGAGCCTGACGAGCTACCGGGCTGCTCCATCCCGCGATACCGAACTTGTTTGG